>ENA-OQVM01001127-OQVM01001127.1-marine-metagenome-genome-assembly--contig:-NODE-1127-length-36882-cov-38.859503_pt1 | contig 36882 bp, 36 predicted proteins | sample MGYA00237776_ERZ505498 | MGnify/ENA primary metagenome ERZ505498 (study PRJEB26159, sample SAMN06265151) | marine metagenome | isolation source: Helgoland LTER site | place: Germany:Helgoland, sampling...
GCGGGATAGAGCAGTAGGTAGCTCGTCGGGCTCATAACCCGAAGGTCACTGGTTCGAGTCCAGTTCCCGCTACTAAGAAAACCAGATACGAAAGTATCTGGTTTTTTCATTTGTGAGAAATCGAAACCTGTTTCAGTTTTCGCACAAATGAAAAAATAGAGCGGTGTTTGCACCGCTGGTTTTCTTTGGGCTGTTCTCCTCTTTGGCCCATTGCGGAACAAAGTGGAGAAATGATTCCAACTCCCGCTACTATAACAATAAAACGGTTTTACTATTATAGTGTAGCCGTTTTTTTATCAAAACATATTTTTTGTAAACTAAACTTTACATTTTAATTTATTTTGATTACTTTTGTAAAGTAAACATTACATAAATTTAAATAAAACGAATATGGAAGCTTTGGGAATTATGGGATTTATCTTTGGGTTAGCAGCGTTAGCTCAAGTACTTAAATTAAAAAAAATGGTAGAAACCTTAAAAGATGAGGTTAATAAATTAAAATAATATAATGAAAGAAGAAAGAAAAAAAAGAACGATTCGATTAGCAATTTGGACCTGGACTTGGGTCGCCACATTAGCCGTTGCTACATTTGGACCAAAATTTATTTGGGAAAACAGTACACTATGGACAGTTTTGGCACTATGTATTAATCTTATTAATGGAGTTTTAATGATTTTGGCAAACAGATCATTATTTAATCATTATGATGAACTTGAGCGTAAAATTCACCTTGAATCAATGGGTTTAACTCTTGGCGCTACTGTTATTGTAGGGTTGAGTTATTCACTTTTGGATCAAACTAACCTAATCACATCAAATGCAGAAATCAGTTACCTTATCACGTTTATGTCTGTTACCTACCTCATAACCTTGTTAATTAATAGAAAAAGATATCTATGAAGAATATAGTTCGTAACCTCAGAAAACAAAGAGAGCTTACGCAGGAGCAGTTGGGAGAAATAATTGGTGTATCAAGGCAAACAATAAATGCTATTGAAAAAGAAAAATTTGATCCAAGTTTACCTACTGCATTCAAAATGTCTAAATTATTTGAAATACCTATTGAGAAATTCTTCTTTTTTGAGGGATTTAAATAATTGTATTGATTTATACAGATCGAAAAAATCTCTTGGAATAGGAAAGCATCCAGTTTCTGCTACTAAAAAAATAAAACGGTTATACTTTTGTAAAGTATAACCGTTTTTTAATTATTTGAGTAGGCTAATCAATTTTAGGGTAATATGAATAAATCTTCCACTTTACAGTTTAACGTTTTTGAAATTTTCAAAGCTAATACAGTAGAAGGAACATACACTCCATTTTCAATAGCATTAATACTCTTTCTAGAAACCTCTGCTCTTACAGATAATTCTTGCTGAGTTAAACCAGCAGACTTTCTCAATTTTTCTAAATTATTTAAAAGTTTTTTATGGTTTTTGCCCATAATTACTCCTTTTCGTACTCTTCAACAGCATTCGTTAATTCTTTTCCAGTATTTGGATAGAGATAACCAGCGATCATTGTTCCTATTCCTATTAAGCAAACCAAAGCACCAACTCCTTTTAGTATATTTCCTAGTGCATAATATCCAAGAAGGTATAGACCAATACCAACAAAAATTGTGATGACTCCGTTTCTACGATAATCGATAGGTTCTTTTTTTCTTTCTTCAAAAATATTTAATAATTTTTCAACTTTTGAAGAATCATCTAAATTTTTAGATATTTCTAAAACAGTTTCTCTCTTTCCTTTTGCGTCTTTGTACTGCCAGATAAATACAGCAACTGGTATTATGATTCCAGTAAGCATTCCAATAACGGGTATAATAATGTTTTGATCCATAATTTTTTTTTATTAATGTAACGCAAACGTAACATTTATTTTAATGATACGCAAACGTTACATCTAGATAGTTTCTTAAATTTTAAGAATCAGTAATTCTATTTGCTCTGCAGTAGCGTTAAAATCTTTTGGTGTAAAATGAATGTTCACTATTTCAATAGGGTTATCTACTAAGGAGTCATCAGAAAAGGTACCTCTTTTTTTTTGCTTTAAACTTAAACTCACTTACTTTTAAAACTCTCAAGTACCCTAGAAATACATTGATAGACATTAAAATATAGTAGTATTTGAGTTAATTTTTTATATTTACAGAACAAAATATTCCCCCAAAATGAAAAAATTACTTTGCTTATTTCTTGCGATTACTTTAATAGGATGTTCTTCTAATGAGGATTCAGTAATCAATAATCCAGATACCATTCCTCCTGTTATTACCTTATTAGGTGAGAATCCCCAAGTTTTAGTTAAAAATGAAACCTATGAGGAATTGGGTGCAACTGCAAATGATAATATAGATGGAAACATTTCAGGTTCTATTATAATTTCATCTACCGTTAATATAAATCAAATAGGAACTTATGAGGTCCTATATAATGTAGTAGATTCTTCTAATAATTCTGCAGTTGCTTCAAGAAAAGTGGCTGTTATTGGGGGAGTAGACCCTATTATTGGTGTTTGGACACTTATTAATGAAGAATGGGTAGGTCCAGGAGACTGGCCTGATGACCAAGCTAGAGGTTGTTTTATGAGTACAGATTCAGGATCTCCTGATACCATTATTTTTACAGAAACAAGTGTTACAAAAAATGTTTGGGAATGCTCTTCTAATGGTGATTTAGTGTCAGATTTAGAAGTGTTTGGACCAATGACTTGGACCAGTTTAAGCGCTGGTTCCTATCGTATTCATGAAGAGGAAATTCAAGTAACATTTTTAGAAGATTTTACTGAAATGCAAACTCCATTAGAAGACGGAAATATTACACAAACTTGGTCTAAGAACAGAACAGCAATAGGTGATTATAGAGATGGTGGTATTGTTTTTTACGTTGCAGATGTGCCAACAGATTTGGATGGTGATGGCGATTTAGATACGGGTTTGGTCTGTGCTATAGAAGACCAAAGTTCTGGAATAGAATGGATACTCGAAGGCGCTACGCAATCAACTTTAAATGGAGGCACATCAGCTTCTATTGGACAAGGGCAAAAAAATACAACTGCGATGATGAATCAAACTGATTACACGGGAGGCGCTGCTAAAGTTTGTGATGAGTATACAACTACAGTTAACGGAATTACGTATAATGATTGGTTCTTACCCTCAAAGGATGAGTTAAATCAAATGTATAGACATAGGGATGCCATAAACAGCAATGCTGCAGCACACGAAGGTAGTTCTTTTTCAACCAGTTACTACTGGAGTTCTACGGAGGACGATTACGACGCCGCGTGGAGGCAGTCTTTCTACTATGGTGGTGATAGTTACGACTCTAAGTACTACAAAGACTATGTGCGTGCTGTTCGGGCTTTTTAGTTATTTAATTTCTAGTTTAGATAAGTTTATAAAAAGAACTAAATATTTGGCATATCTTCCTCTTTCAATTCAGGGAATTCTAAACTACGGAAGTAGGTTAGGGGTCTATTTTTCAGATATTTGAATCGCTATGAAAAAAAAGAAAGGATTTTACATTGGAATAGGGTTAATGATTGGAACTTTAATTGGAGTTTCTTTAGATAACATTGGATTATGGCTATCATTAGGATTAGTATTTGGAGTTTCTATTGAAAATAGTAAACAATCAAAAAAAAAGTAACTAAACCATCGGCATATCTTCCTCCTTTAATTCAGGGAGTTCTAAACATCTTAATACTTGCAAGAAGAACAAAAGTATACTCTAGAGAGTATAGATAAAAACTAAATTTGTAAATTGCAGGAGTCATCAAGGAAATCAAAAGTTTCTGTTATCCGGAAATTAAGACCTTTAAACAGGGAGTTTTTTCTCCATACAATCAGTTGGCAGTAATTTAAAAATGAATAGAGTAATTCAAATATTAATATTTCTTTTGTTTTTCATTTCTTGTTCAAAAAGCATGGAACAAGAAACGAGTATTGAAAGACCAAATACCGCCTCACCAAATATTCTTTTCATCATTGCAGATGATTTAGGTAAAGATGCTATCAATGGTTTTTCGGAAGGCATCATAAAACCTAATACGCCAAATATTGATGCCATTAGAAATAATGGTATTTCTTTTAATAATTTTTGGTCATATCCAACTTGTACACCAACGAGAGCTTCAATAATTACTGGAAAGTATGGTTATAGAACTGGATTAAAAAGTGTTGGTGATGAATTATCTATTTCGGAAACTACACTACAAGAATATATTAGCACTCAAACTAGCAATAAATACGCATCTGCAATTGTTGGAAAATGGCACCTTTCAGGCAATAACACAGCTATAAACCCAGAAATATTTGGGATTGATTATTACGCTGGGCTTATTCGTGGTGCAGTAGATGATTATTACCAATGGCAATTAAGCGAGGATGGTGCTACAAGTCAAAATACAGAATACATAACAGAAGTCTTTACAGACTTATCAATAGATTGGATCAATCAACAATCTAAACCTTGGTTTATGTGGTTGGCATATAATGCACCTCATACACCATTTCACGTACCGCCAAGTAATATGCACAGTCAAGGTAATTTACCTGCATATACCAACCGATTAGACCCAATTCCTTACTATATGGCCGCTATTGAAGCAATGGATTTTCAAATGGGAAGATTACTAGAGAATATTTCTGAAGATGAAAGAAATAACACGATAATAATTTTTATTGGCGATAATGGAACACCAAATCAAGTTGCCCAAAGTCCTTATTCAAATTCTACTGTAAAAAACACTTTACACCAAGGTGGAATTAATGTTCCAATGTTTATTTCTGGAAATTCTATTTTTCGTTCTGGAACAGACAATAACCTAATAACTAGCACAGATTTATTTGCTACAATAGCAGAAATTGCTGGTAGTTCAATAAACGAAATTCACAATAGTAAAAGTTTTAAATCACTTTTTACAGAGTCTACAAACATAAGAGAATATCAATATTCTGAATTAGTTAATGGGGCAGATGATGAATGGACAATAAGTAATGGAACATATAAGCTTATTGCTAATTCAGTTGGAATGCAAGAAATGTACAATTTATTGAATGACCCATATGAAAATAACAATTTATTGAATGGAACTTTATCAATAATTGAACAGAACAAAAAAACGGAATTAGAAACGGAATTAACAAACATTCGGAATTAAAACAACTGGCTATAAGACCGTATAAATTGAACTGCTCGTTTCTAGTTTACAGACTAAATCGTAGGTATATCTTCTTCCGCTCATTCAGTTATTTCTAAACCTCTTAAATAAGTTAAAATCACATTCATAGAAGAATGCCCCATCGCTTTCTGTAGCTTTGTTCGTACTTCTCATTTTTTTATTACTTTTGAGGTGGAATCTACAAATAGAATCCCTCCCCTAATTATGAAAAAAATACTTTTAGTTACAATGTTAGCCTTTGTTTTTGCGTGTAGTAGTGATGACGATACTGTTTCTGCTGATGCTAGCAGTGACACATCAGTGACCAATGAGATAGATGATCCGCGGTTTACTATCGGGACTAAAAACATGAAGGAGATCGGGGTTGATAATTTAGAGGAAATGATTTCTTTATTTCTTGAAGACTGTCAAGTAAACGGCATTGTAGTTTCTGATAGTCAAGAAATTGCTGTGATTTTTGAGTCCTTACCTGATGGTATTGTAATGCTTGCTTCAGGTATTGGAAATGATGATAAAATTACTTTAAAAATAGATGAAGATATATGGACGAGACTTTCTGAGGTAGACAAATGGTATATGCTATATCATGAACTTGGGCACGATGTGTTAAATCTGATGCACACTAGTGGAGGTGATATGATGTCTATTGAAGTAAACAAACGAGTAACTTGGGATCACTTCTTTACAGACAGACAAATTATGTTTGAAGTGTACAAAGATTTAGAGTAACTCGATAGCAACTTGATTTGGTGATAATTGCCAAACCGCTTCTTTTTTTTATATTCAAAAAAAGAAGCGCAATTCATCTTTAGGACAACTTAAAAGCGGCTTTTATTTGAGGTATATAATCTAATTTTTCCCAAGTAAATGTTTCTACTTCTTCAGAAACTTTTTCTCCCATAGGGTTTGTAAATATAACGGTTTTTATTTCTGGAGTTCTTCCCATGTGTCCAGAACCTTTTTCATTTCAGTACCAAAATGAGAATTTAAAAAATAATAAACGAGGTTATTAATTTTTGACTTTTTCAGGTTCCTGGTCTCTAAAATATGCTACATATGCAACAATTTCTTTCGTACGTCTTAAATACTCTTCAAAAATATCTGGACGGTAAATGTTTGGTTTGCCATTTTCTATAGTTGTTATTTTTGGATCAAAAAAAGCATAGGTGTAAAATGCATTTACCACTAACTTATCAGAAGGGATTACTTTATCAAAAGCATAAATGTATTTTACTACATGCTCTTTATTTTCAGGATATATAGTTATTAATTGCCAAATAGCTTTAATATATTTTCCGTTTGCTAAACTTACTTTTACATCATCATATGTATAAACATCTTTATAAACTTCGTTTCTATATGAAGGATCATCAATAAGTCTTAAAGCTTCTTTATTAAATGTCATTTGATCAGAGCTAGGATTTAAAGTAACTCCTGGTTTTTTAAGTTCATCTAGCCACACTTTAATTTTTTTCTCATTTTCATATAGCATTTTAGCCTGTTCAGCTGAAAGAGTGATCTTTTTAACCGTTGCGTCTTTAACTTGTGCAAAAACTGGAATGTTAAAGCTCGCAGTAATAACTACTAAACATATAATTATTTTAATTTTTACTAGCATAATTTCTTTCATTGAAATTAACTTTTTTAATTTTCTGTGCTATGCATTTTATTTTTGAACTCAAAGACTCAATTTTTTTATCTAATTTTTCTTGGCTTTGCTGTATTTTTTTCACTTCAATAGCCCAATCCCCATTATGAACACCCACGACTGTATTTACCATTTTTGGTCCTGCTACAGGATTGTTTCCCCAAGAACGACCAACTGCCAATGTAAAATCAGCTGCTGTCATCGCTTCTGGATGGATTGCAACACCATACCCTTTAATTTCTGAATTCGCTACAATATAGTCTCCTGTTTGTACAGCTCCCATTACTTTCACAGGTACTTGTCCCATAAAGGCAATATTATTTCCTTTATATTCTTGTCCTAGATCTGGTGCATTTCCTAAAATAATAGGTTTATGTGAAACTACCATAATCTGCTCAACATCGGTTAAATCTCTTGTAATTTTACCACCTTTTATTGCAACAATATCTCCTGATGATAAATATTCACTGACATCAATACGCTCTAACCACTCTGCATAATCTCCATGACCTGAAGAATATTCAACTCCTATCTTGTTATAACTATCTACTAAATTTGAAATTTCCACACTACCTGCAACAATACCATCTAATAAGTCAATCCCAACAAAACTTGACATTACATTTAATAAATACACATTATCTAAAACCGTATTGTCTCTAAAATCTTCGGTAGATTGCGCTCTAATAGTTCCTGTTCTTCTACCGTCTTTATCTTCAAAAGTGATGTACTGATTTTCTTTAGATAATGAATTACTAGGTGTAGAAAATGTAAAATTTGGTATCGTTAAACTTGGCAATCCTAATGTTGGTATCTGAGGAATTCTAGGAATTAGATTCGGAATACTGGGTAATATTGGTATTCTTGGAATATTAACTGCAGGAACAGCGAGCCTTGGAATTGTAATAGGAATTGGATCTAAATCAACACCTCCCCAAATTAGGAATTCAGGAGTAACTGAAGTGTATGGCACTGTAATTTCTGGAAAATTAAATGGTAACCCCATTCCATCATTAATACCATTTATAATACCATTTGCTATTTGTGCCATAGCACCTGCTTGAAATCTTTGTGGCATTAAAGCAAATAATTGAATTGGTGTAAATGTCCCTCCGTTTAACCAGCCTTTTACCGTATTCAATGGGTCGTCATATGCTGCTAACATAGGATTCTGTAAATTTAAGTAACTCCCTGAATTCCAAGCTCCGTGAGTTCTTCCTAACTTGATCAATAATCCATCTCCATTACTTCCGTTTGTATTCTCAAAAGTAGCTACAAAACTTGCATTGTCACTTCTTATATCTAAAACTTTAATGTCTAAACCTTCTAAAGTAGTCGTTCCAGTAACATTTAGTGAGTTATTAATTTGTGTTGCTCCACCTACTGTTAGTGTACTCTTTAAATCAGTAGTGTCATCAACTGTTAAAGTATTCTTGATATCAGTTACGCCATCAACAGCTAAGGTTCCTGTTAATAACGTTGATTTCTGATTATTTACATTTAATACATTGTTAAAATTTGAAATACCCTCTACCGTTAGAGTTCCTGTTAAACTTGTTGGTTTTTGACCTGTTACCGTTAAATTATTATTTAAAGTGGCTGCTCCCTCAACTGTTAATGTATTGTTTAGCTTTGTTGCGCTTTGAACATCTAAAGTATTGTTCAGCTTTGTTGCGCCTTCAACAGTAATGATTCCACTCAATACTGTTGGACTTTGATTATTAACCGTTAAACTATTCTCTAAAGTTGTAACTCCATCAACATCTAAGGTTCCTGACAATTTTGTTGGACTCTCATTGTTTACTTTGAATGAACTATTTAAATTAGTGGCTCCATCAACTTCTAAATCGCTGGTAAATCCAACATCGCCTGCTACTGATAATTTTCCAGAAGCTGTTAAATCCCTATGGAATGCATAAGGAACATATAATAGCGGTTGGCTACTTAAAACCTTATAATCACCATCTAAATTAATCTCTACCTTTAACTCTTTTTGTGCTCCATCCCAATTAATATCTGTGAAAGGTACTCTCAGGTAAGAACCCTGGCCTATCGTTAAATTAATCATCCCATAAGCATCGGTGCTAGTAGTTTGTTCTTCTTGATATTCAACACCTGAAGAATTAGAAATCGTGAACCGTACCGATAAAGATTTGTTTGGGTAAATATTACCTGATGAATTTACACCTGGTATTTCCTGTGTTGTTGGATTAATTATCACTGCCTGATAACTTAATCCATCTGTCTGTGCTGTTATATTAACCGTTATAAACAACAACAATACAAATAATATTAGTTTTTTCATGTTTTATGTTTTTTTCAAATTGATTGATTTCATTATTATTTTAATTAAAATTGATTGATGCCTAAATCTTTTTAGGTAAATCAATTAAAAGTCCAAAACTTAAATTTTTACTAACAAAACTTAATTCTTCTAGATCATCAGTATTAGCAGTACCTTCTTTTAATTTAAAACTTTTTCCATACATATATTGTACATAAAAGGATAGCTTGTCTGAAATGGGTTGTGATATCCCAAATCCTCCTCTAAAATCAAACACCGTTTGATCAAAATCGTCCTTATTTTTTAAGTTTATAACCCTATTATTTAAAGTTTGAGTTCCTTGTAACATATAATCAACAGAAGCTGTTCCTTTTAAGTAAAATTTAGCCTTCTTAATTTTAAATAGTTCGTAATCCAACCCTACATTAAACTCTAAGTAGTTCACTTTCCATTCGAAAAAATTCCCAACAATATCATCACTTCCTATTGCTCCATAACCCGAATAACTTGTTCCAATAGAACCGTGTAGATTTTTAACGAAAATTTGACCCCTGTAACCCATCGTCATGAAACTTTCTGAAGTAGACTGTAAATTATCAAGAGTACTCCCGTCAGAATTTTTATAATCAAATGACGACATTGTTTTACCTGCTTCAATATAAAATTGTTGACTATAAGAATTTATTCCTATAATTAGAAAAAGTAGTAAAGTGATTTTTTTCATAATTTATTGTTTTATTAAATTTGCTTTAAATTGTTTGTGTCCTGTTTTGGCAATGAATAAATATTGCGCGCTTGCTAAAAAACTAAGATCTATACTTAGCTGTTGAGTTGCTTTCACCTGTTTAACGAAAACACTTCTACCTAACAGATCAAAAACGCGAATAAATACAGGCGCTTTAATAGGTTCTTTAAATGAGATATTTAATTGATTATTAAGTGGATTTGGATAAATAATTGCTTCAAGGTTTGTTTCTTCAGGGATTACTTTACTTGAATACAAAGGAGGTTGAATAAATCCTTGTCTGGCCACGATATCATTAGATTTGAAGTTTCCAACAACACTAGTCTGTCCAACACTTTGTTGGATAACATAACTTTTATAATTACTCGTAATTGTTGTTGAACTTCCTGAAACACCCAATGTTGAACGCATAAATTCTTGGGCATTACTATTCAATACAACTAGAGAAATAAATAAAATTAACAAAGTAATTTTTTTCATATTTTAGTTTAATAAAGAGTTAATTAAATAATATATCTCTTTGAGATGGTTTAAATACAATAATGTTGGAGTCTTTAATCTATGCCGTATTACATCAAAAGGGGGATTAGGTATGTTTTGATAGTTTTTGGGGGATAAAAAACATCTGCGAATCTAACACTAAGTTATCGTATAAAAAAAAATGTTAGCATTTTTTTTGAATTACCTAGTGTCACTAAAGCATAGGATAGAAGCATACTTTTTTCTTAGATAAATTATTTATTTACAAAGTTTACAGATGATTAAACGATCTATTATACTAATAATTAATACTTTAATTACTTAAATGCATTCAGTAACCTTAAAGACGTTTTTGTTTAAATAGTAAGGACAAAAAAAGTATATGAGCCAACTTTTCAATATAGTAAACATCTTGTTTATCGGAATAACTGCGTCCATTTGTGGAACAGAGACTAGGGTATAAATGTTTGTGTTTGCTAAATCAAAAGAAATCTTTTTAAGGAATTTTCTAGAATTACCAAATGGTATTCCTCCAAAAGTAGCTCAAGATACATGGTCTGCCTTATATCATGAACTTGGGCACGACATGTTAAGTTTTTAGTCCACTAGTGGAGGTGGTATGATGTCCGTTGTCAGGAATGAGTATATGACTTGGGATCACTTCTTTATAGACAAACAAATTATGTTTGAAGTGTACAAAGATTTAGACTAACTCATAGCAACTTGATTTGGTGATAATTGCCAAACCGCTTCTTTTTTTTATATTCAAAAAAAGAAGCGCAATTCATCTTTAGGACAACTTAAAAGCGGCTTTTATTTGAGGTATATAATCTAATTTCTCCCAAGTAAATGTTTCTACTTCTTCAGAAACCGTTTCACCCATAGGGTTTGTAAATGTAACGGTTTTTATTTCTGGAGTTCTTCCCATGTGCCCATAAGCAGCAGTTTCAGAATAAATAGGGGTTCTTAGTTTAAGCCGTTTTTCTATAAAATACGGACGCATGTCAAAAAGAGAAGCCACAATTTTGCTAATTGCTCCGTCAGATATAGCAACGGTTGCAGTTCCATACGTTTCCACATTGATACTTGTTGGTTTTGCAACACCAATTGCGTAAGAAACTTGTACAAGCACTTCTTTACAAAGTCCAGAAGCGACTAAATTTTTCGCAATATGTCTTGTTGCGTAGGCTCCAGAACGATCTACTTTAGAAGGGTCTTTTCCAGAAAACGCACCACCACCATGCGCGCCTTTTCCTCCGTAGGTATCTACGATAATTTTTCTCCCTGTTAAACCTGTGTCTCCATGAGGGCCTCCAATTACAAAAACGCCGGTTGGATTAATGTGGTAGGTAATATTGTTTGTAAATAATTTCTGAATGTGCTCCGGTAATTTTGCGATGACTCTTGGAATCAAAATTTCGACAATGTCTTTTTTGATTTTTGCTAACATGACATCATCCGATTTGTCAAAGTCATCGTGTTGTGTTGAAATAACAATGGCATCAATTCTTTGAGGTACGTTTTCGTCAGAATATTCTATAGTAACTTGACTTTTTGCATCCGGACGCAGGTAAGGAATGTCTTTGTTCTCTCTTCTTAACGCTGCTAATTCTTTTAGTAACCTGTGCGATAATTCTAAGGCCAATGGCATGTAATTCTCCGTTTCATCGGTTGCATACCCAAACATCATTCCTTGGTCTCCTGCCCCTTGCTCTTCTGGATTTGCTTTGTCTACTCCTTGGTTTATGTCAGGAGATTGCTCATGAATGGCAGACAAAACGCTACAAGAATTTCCATCAAACATGTATTCTCCTTTTGTGTATCCAATTTTATTGATGACATCTCTGGCGATTTTTTGAACATCTAAATAGGTTTTAGATTTTACTTCTCCTGCCAAAAAAACTTGCCCCGTAGTTACTAAAGTCTCACAAGCAACTTTACTTGATTTGTCAAACGCTAAAAAATTATCAATTAAAGCATCGGAAATTTGATCTGCTACTTTGTCTGGGTGCCCTTCTGAAACACTTTCTGATGTAAATAAATATGACATATTAAATCTTCTTTTTTATGTTAAAAATGATGCTTTTGTGAAAAATAAAAAATGATTGCAGAGTTGCCGAAAGTAGTAGGATAGTACTGCTTTAGCATTTTTTTTACTAAACTTGTTTCAAAATTTCATTCCATAGAAATTCATTTTCAAGTTAGGTGAAGCATCAAGTGCCGCACGAGAGGTTGCAATCAGTTCAAATTCTTCCTCTAAAATTCTTTGCAAAGTTACACTATAAATATAACTATCATCACTTTTCAGAAAAAATATTTTAGGAACTACATTTTCGTAAAAACTTAGTTTACTGTTTTTTAAATAAATAAGCACCCCAGAGACACTGTTTTTAATGTGAAATCAGGATTTTTTTCAAAATAAACTCCTTTTTATTTGGATATTAAAATTTTCTAAGCATATATTTGCACTCACAAAGTTCAATAACGTATTGAAATGTTATCAAGAAAGGCGGAGGGATTAGACCCGTTGAAACCTTAGCAACCCTTTAGCAATAAAGAAGGTGCTACATTCTACCCTTTATACTAAGCTTGTTTTTGAAGCAAATTTTAGAAGGATAGATAACAAAAAAGAAATTTCCTTTCAGGAAAATTCTAACCTTCTTAATAACATTTTTCTAGTAACTACATCAATAAATTGATGCATTTGACTTTTTGATTTAAAAAACAGTTTACAATAGGAGCTATTGTGTTTCTTTTGAAAAGATAAATCTATACTAACCAAAAAAAATAGAAAAATGAGTACATTCAAATTGGCAACCAACGCGTTGCATGCAGGACATGACGTAACTGCCAACGGTGGTACAAGAGCAGTGCCTATTTATCAAACGACCTCGTATGTTTATAAAAATTCTGAACATGCAGCCAATCTTTTTTCATTAAAAGAATTAGGCTTTATCTATACTCGTTTAAACAATCCTACAAACCAAATTTTACAAGATCGTTTAGCGGCTGTAGAAGGGGGGATTGGCGCAGTCGTTTTTGCATCTGGAACTGCTGCAATTGCAACAGGTTTACTAACGCTTTTAAAAGCGGGTGACCATATTGTAGCATCAAGCAGCTTGTACGGGGGAACTTATAATTTATTAAGTGTTACTTTACCGAGATTAGGAATCACAACGACTTTTGTAGATGCCTCAAATCCAGATAATTTTGAAGCAGCTGTTCAAGAAAATACAAGAGCCTTTTTTGTAGAATCTTTAGGGAACCCGAAACTAGATGTATTAGATTTGGAAGCAATTTCTGTGCATTCTAAAGCGGCAGAAGTTCCTTTTATTGTAGATAACACAGTCGCTACTCCAGTATTGTTAAATCCAATAAAACATGGAGCAGATATCGTAATTCATTCTTTAACAAAATATATTGGTGGACAAGGAACTTCTTTAGGAGGCGCTATTGTTGATGCAGGAACTTTTAACTGGGCAAATGGAAAGTTTCCCGAGTTTACAGAGCCTTCTGCTGGTTATCATGGTTTAAAATATTATGAAACTTTAGGCGCGGCATCGTATGTTTTTAAATTAATTTTAGAAGGATTACGTGATTTTGGAAGTGCTTTAAGTCCTACAAATGCATTCAATATTATTCAAGGTTTAGAGACATTACCCGTTAGAATTAAGCAACATTCTGAAAATGCATTGGCATTGGCAAAATGGTTGGAATCACAGGAAGAAGTAGCTTGGGTAAATTATCCTGGTTTAGAAAGCAGTAAATACAAATCTTTAGCAGATAAATACTTACCTAAAGGGCAAAGTGGAATTGTTACTTTTGGCGCAAAAGGTGGCTTTGAAGCAGCAAAGAAAATTGCTGATAAAACGAAAGTATTTTCATTATTAGCAAATATTGGGGATACAAAATCATTAATTATTCACCCAGCAAGTACAACGCACCAACAATTAGATGACGTAGCACAAGCAAGTGCTGGTGTAAGTCAAGATTTAATTAGATTGTCTGTTGGTATTGAAGATTTAGAAGACTTAAAAGCCGATTTAAAAGCGACTTTTTCAGAATTATAATTAAGTAATAACGGACAAGGTTTCTATAACCTTGTCCGCTTAAATTCATAAAAGATAATTGGAACATCAATTGCAACATATCAAAATAAAGAATTTCACTACAGAAACGGGTGCTTCGATTTCTGAACTAAATTTGAGCTACCAAGTTTTTGGAAAAGAACTAGGTACTGCTCCTGTGGTGTTAATTAATCATGCATTAACGGGACATAGTAATGTTGCTGGAAATGAGGGTTGGTGGGTCGATATTGTCGGAGAAGAAAAGGCAATCAACACCAATACTTACACCATTTTATCTTTCAATATTCCCGGAAATGGTTTCGATGGTTTTTTAATTGATACTTACAAGGAGTTTATCGCAAGAGATGTTGCAAGAATTTTTTTAGAAGGATTATCAGTCTTAAAAATTAAGACATTATTTGCATTAATTGGAGGTTCTCTAGGTGGAGGGATTGCTTGGGAAATGGTTATTTTAAATACTAAAATTACCCAACATTTTTTACCCATCGCGACCGATTGGAAATCTACCGATTGGTTGATAGCCAATTGTCAGATTCAGGAACAATTTTTGGTAAATTCTAGCAATCCAGTTCATGATGCACGTATGCATGCAATGTTATGTTATAGAACACCAGCGTCTTTTAAAGAACGTTTTCATCGCTCTAAAAAAGACAATTCAGATGTTTTTGACGTAGAGAGTTGGCTTTTGCATCATGGTAAAAAATTACAAGAACGGTATCAATTGTCTTCCTATAAATTAATGAATCAATTATTAAAAACAATTGATGTTACAGTTGGGGGAAAAAAAGACATTGAAATTCTAAAGAATGTGGAGGCTAATATTCACATTATTGGGGTGAGTTCTGATTTGTTTTTTACTGCAGAAGAGAATAGAGAAACGTTTAAAAAGTTAGCCCTAACAAAAGATAACGTGACCTATAATGAGATAAATTCTGTTCATGGTCATGATGCTTTTTTGATAGAATATGATCAATTACAAAAAATTATTGAACCTATTTTTAATAAAGATTACAGAGAAAATAAGATGAAAGTTTTAAAATTTGGTGGAAAATCTTTAGCCAATGGAAAAGGCTTGGCAAATGCAATTGAAATTATTGCAAGTAAATACAAGAACGGAGATAAAATTACGGTGGTTGCTTCTGCAAGAGGAAATTCAACCAACGAATTAGAAGCTATTTTAGAAAAGGCAGCAGCAAAAAAGGAATACAAATCAGCGTTTGAAGCGTTTAAAGAATACCAACAAGCACCGAATAATTCCATTGATTTTTCTCAAGAATTTTCAAAATTAGAAACTGTTTTTGAGGGTGTTTTTTTATTGGGAGACTATAGTCAGAAAATTAAAGATGTGGTTTTAGCGCAAGGCGAATTATTATCTGTAAAATTGGTGGCTAGTTTGTTAGAAAAACAACAAGTTTCTGCAAATCCTGTAGATGCAAGGTCTTTGATTATTACGGACGAAAATTTTGGAAATGCACAGCCTATTACAGCGATTTCTAAAGAAAATGTGCTTCGTTATTTTAAGGATAATACCACAAAAATTAATATTGTTACTGGTTTTATTGCTTCTAATGAAAAGGGAGAAACAACGACTTTAGGAAGAAATGGAAGTAACTATACAGCCGCCTTGTTAGCCAATTATTTGGATGCAGATGAGTTGCAAAATTACACCCATGTTAGTGGTATTTTTACAGCAAATCCAGATTTGGTTGCAGATGCAAAAAAAATTGAACAACTCTCCTATTCAGAAGCCAATGAGTTGGCCAATTTTGGAGCGAATGTTTTACATGCAAAAACGATCATTCCATTATTAGAAAAGAACATCGACCTTCGTATTTTAAATACCTTTAATAAAGAAGACAAAGGAACTTTAATTACATCAGCGTCTTCTGCGAAAGGAATCAAGTCGATTTCAACGATCGATAACGTTGCCTTATTAAATTTTGAAGGAAGAGGTTTGTTAGGAAAAGTTGGCGTAGATGCCCGTATTTTTAAGACATTAAGCGATCGAGATATTAGTATAAGTATTATTGCTCAGGGTTCTTCAGAAAGAGGAATTGGTTTAATTATTGATGCAAATAGAGCTGTTGAGGCCGTTGCTGCTTTAGAAAGAGAATTTGAAAATGATTTTTACTCACAAGATGTAAATCATATTTCTATTGTAAATGATGTGGCAATAATTTCTATTGTAGGACAAGATTTGAGTGAATTTCATCTTCCTTACAATGCCTTAATTAAAAACCAAATTATTCCCGTTTTATTTAATAATACGGTGACAGGAAAGAATGTGAGTTTGGTGGTTAAAAAAGAGGAATTGCACAAAGCTGTGAATGTTATTCATGGACAAGTTTTTGGCGTTACCAAGAAGATCAATATTGCTATTTTTGGAAAAGGCTTGGTTGGCGGAACGCTGATTGATCAAATAATTGAAAATACACAAGCTGTTTTAGAACGAAGAAAAATACAGCTCAATGTTTTTGCAGTTGCCAATTCGAAGAAAGTATTATTAAGCAAAGAGGGCGTTTCTAAAAACTGGAAACAAAACTTATTAGAAAAAGGAGATGAGAATCTGGGTGTCGATGCTGTTATTGCATTTGCAAAAGCACATCACTTAGAAAATTTAATTGCTGTAGATAATACGGCTAGTATAAATTTTACGAATACTTATATTCCTTTTATTGAAGCTGGTTTTGATTTGGTTTCTTGTAATAAAATAGCCAATACCTTATCTTTTGATTTCTATAAAGAAGTGAGAGTAAAATTAAAGGAACACAAAAAGCAATATCTATACGAAACAAATGTTGGTGCAGGTTTGCCTTTAATTGATACCATCCGTTTATTGCATGAATCAGGAGAAAATATCACCAAAATTAGAGGCGTATTTTCAGGGTCTTTAAGTTATTTGTTTAATAATTTTTCTGTGAAAAACGTTCCTTTTTCAGAGGTCTTGCAAGAAGCAATTGATAAAGGATTGACAGAGCCAGATCCTCGGGAAGACTTAGGAGGTAATGATGTCGCAAGAAAATTATTGATTTTAGCAAGAGAACTAGATTTAGAAAATGAATTCACAGAAGCGACTATTCAAAACTTAATTCCAGAAAAATTAAGAGATAGCGCTGCGGATGCCTTTTTAGGCAATTTAGAATTGTTAAATGAGGAATATCAAACACTAAAAGAGGAGCAAAAACCAAATCACGTTTTGCGTTATATTGGTGAATTAAGCGGAGATTTATCACAAAATAAAGGAAAGTTGGAAGTGAAATTAGTTTCCACACCAGAAACGACCCCATTAGGGGCTTTAAAAGAATCGGATGTAATTTTTGAAATTTACACAGCGTCTTATGGAGAACAACCGATTGTCATTCAAGGAGCTGGAGCAGGAGCTAGTGTAACGGCAAGAGGCGTTTTTGGAGATATTTTAAGACTAGCAAAACATAATAATTGATATACAGTGCATACTGAACTTGTTTCAGTATTTGATAAAAAAGAAAATGAGTAATAAAAAAAAATTTGAAACAGTAGCGATTCGAACTCAAACGGAACGAACACAATTTTCTGAACATTCAACACCACTCTATTTAACATCGAGTTTTGTTTTTGATGATGCAGAAGATATGCGTGCGTCTTTTGCAGAAGAGAAAGAACGTAATTTATACAGTCGATTTACCAACCCAAATACGACCGAGTTTGTAGATAAAATTGTAGCAATGGAAGGAGCAGAAGCTGGCTATGCTTTTGCGACGGGAATGTCGTCTATTTTTTCAACATTTGCTGCCTTGTTAAATGCTGGAGATCATGTGGTTTCTTGTCGTTCTGTATTTGGTTCAACACATACGATGTTTACTAAATTCTTACCAAAATGGAATATTGAAACTTCTTATTTTAAGGTAAATGAAGTCGCTTTATTAGAAAGTTTAATTCAACCAAATACAAAAATTATTTATATAGAAACCCCTACAAATCCTGGGGTAGATATTTTAGATTTAGAGTTGATCGGTAAAATTGCAAAAAAGCACAACCTTATTTATATTGTTGATAATTGCTTTGCAACCCCTTATATCCAGCAACCAATTAAATTTGGTGCCGATTTAGTCATACATTCCGCGACAAAATTAATAGACGGTCAGGGTAGAGTTTTAGGAGGTATTACGGTTGGTTCCAAAGAATTGATGCGTGAAATTTATCTTTTTGCAAGAAATACAGGTCCCGCAATGTCACCTTTTAATGCATGGGTATTGTCTAAGAGTTTAGAGACTTTGTCAATACGAGTAGATAGACATTGTGAAAACGCGTTGAAAGTGGCTACTTTTTTAGAAGCGAATAAAAACGTAACGTTTGTGAAGTACCCCTTTTTGAAGTCACACCCACAATATGAAATTGCTAAAAAGCAAATGAAGTTAGGAGGGAATATTGTTGTTTTCGAAATAGAAGGAGGCATTGCCGCCGGTTGCGCTTTTTTAGATAAAATAAAAATGTGTTCCTTGTCAGCAAACCTAGGAGATACGAGAACTATTGTAACACATCCTTCCTCTACAACTCATGGTAGATTGTCTGAGAAAGATCGATTAGAAGTAGGAATTACAGACGGTTTGGTTAGAATTTCTGTAGGGCTAGAAGATGTAGAAGATATTATTGCAGACATCCATCAAGCTTTGGGAGGGTAAAAAAACAGGTAGAAGAAGGCTTCTTTCTTTTCTTTTAAAATGCTGTGCATAAACTCAAAAAAACATTAAAATAATATCCCTACTAAGTTAGTAGGAATTCTATTTTTTATTTCTATATTTGTGCATGCTTTCAAAAAAAACCAAATACGGAATCAAAGCGCTTACGTATCTAGCGAGACAGGAAAATAGAACTCCTGTTCAAATTGCGACCATATCTAAAAGCGAAAACATTTCCTTAAAATTTTTAGAAAGCATTCTATTAACACTTCGTAAAAATGATTTTTTGGGTTCTAAAAAAGGAAAAGGTGGTGGTTATTACATCTTAAAAGAACCAAAAGATATTCAAATGGCTGCAGTGATGAGAATTTTAGAAGGTCCTATTTCTATGATTCCTTGCGTAAGTCTAAATTTTTATGAAAAATGTGAAGATTGCCCAGACGAAAATGCCTGTGCTGTTCATAAGTTAATGGCGCAAGTTAGAGACAGTTCATTGAAAATATTTAAAAACACGACTTTAGCAGATTTGTGTAATTGCTGATGAAATAACTTGTTTTTAAAGGTTTTTATAAAAAAGAGGCTGTTGACAAAAAACTAAAAATAATTTCAAATCCTCAAGCTATTTGTAGTTTTGTTATTAATCTACTAATTTTGTAGGGTTTTTGAAATTATTTACATTATTTGTCGACGTAGTCAAAATTTTTGGAGTATGTTTGCATACCCTATTAATATAGTAGGCTAATTATTTGAAATATTTTTTTTATGATTTTAAACCAAATCATTTATAGTAAAAAAGGACAAAGTAGCAGTTTTGAAGAAGATAAAACTTCTGAGAAACCTATGCGAAGTGTCCTAAAAGCATTAAGCTGGAGGGTCGTTGGAACTTTAGATACTTTGATAGTGTCTTATTTTTTAACAGGTCAAATTGGACTGGCAACATCAATTGCCTCCGTAGATTTTTTAACAAAATTAGTTTTATACTTCTTTCATGAAAGAATATGGAATAAAATAAAATGGGGAAAGTAATGGGTATAAACTTAGTAGAGATTAACGAAACACTAAAAACTAAAAGTCCAGCAGAAATTATAGCTTGGGCAATTTCTTTTGGTAAGAATCCAGTAATTACGACCAACTTTAGACCGTATGAAGTAGCCATTTTAAAAGCAGTTACTGACGTGCAAAAAGACATTAAAGTAATTTGGTGTGATACAGGGTACAATACAGTACAAACCTATAAACACGCAGAAGAAATTAGTCAAAAATTGAATTTAAATATTCATTTATATACTCCAAAGCAAACTGCTGCTCATAGGAATGTCGTGCTAGGAGTTCCTTCTATAGAAGATCCAAAACATGTAGTTTTTACAGAGCAAGTAAAATTAGAACCCTTTACAAGAGCAATGAAGGAACATCAACCAGATGTTTGGTTTACAAACTTAAGAAAAGGGCAAACCGCTTTTAGAAATAGTATTGATATTGTTTCTCAAAGCAAAGACGGAATTATAAAAGTAAGTCCATTTTACAACTGGACAGATGCAGCATTGGATGCTTATTTAGAAGCAGAAAATTTGCCAAATGAATTCACTTATTTCGATCCAACAAAAGTAGAAAGTAACCGCGAATGTGGTTTACATATCTAAAAACAGAATATATGAGTCAAAGAATAATACAAGTAGATGCTTTAGAAAGTGAAGCAATTTATATTTTTAGAGAAGTCGTAGCGCAATTTGAAAAACCTGTGCTATTGTTTTCTGGAGGAAAAGACAGTATCACATTAGTGCGTTTAGCGCAAAAAGCGTTTTATCCTGCAAAAATTCCTTTTCCATTAATGCATATTGATACCGGGCATAATTTTCCTGAAACAATTGAATTTAGAGATCGATTAGTTGAAGAATTGGGGGTTGAGTTGATCGTGCGAGATGTACAAGATAACATCGATAGTGGTCGTGTAAAAGAAGAAACGGGTCGATATGCAAGCAGAAACATGTTGCAAACAGAAACGTTGTTAGACGCTATTGAAGAGTTTGGTTTTGATGCTTGTATTGGTGGAGCGAGAAGAGATGAAGAAAAGGCAAGGGCGAAAGAAAGAATTTTTTCTGTAAGAGATGATTTTGGACAATGGGATGAAAAAAACCAACGACCAGAAGTATTTGATATGTTAAACGGACGCATTGACCTAGGGCAAAACGTACGTGTTTTTCCAATTTCAAATTGGACAGAATTAGATGTTTGGTCTTATATAAAAGAAGAAGATATTGAAATTCCTTCGATCTATTTTGCGCACAAAAGAAAAACATTTGTTAGAGATGGGATGATTTGGTCTGCAGACGATGAAGTTGTCTTTAGAGATAAAGAAGAAGAAGTGTTAGAAAGAATGGTTCGTTTCAGAACTGTAGGCGATATGAGTTGTACAGCAGCCGTTTTATCTGATGCAGTAGACATTGCAAAAGTAGTTGAAGAAATTAGAGATTCTTCAATTTCAGAAAGAGGCGCAAGAATTGATGATAAGCGTTCTGAAGCAGCAATGGAAAAAAGAAAACAACAAGGGTATTTCTAAAAATTAGTTGATAGTAATTAGTTTTTGGTTGCTAGTAATAAACCAAAAACCAACAACAAAACAAAAAAATGAAAGTACTAAAAATAGCAACAGCAGGAAGTGTAGACGATGGTAAAAGCACCTTAATTGGTCGTGTTTTGTATGACACCAAGTCTTTGACTGACGATAAATTAGAAGCTATTGAAGAAAAAAGTAGGCAACGTGGTTTTGACTATCTAGATTTTTCTTTAGCAACAGACGGTTTAGTTGCAGAACGAGAGCAAGGAATTACAATTGATGTAGCACATATTTATTTTTCTACACCTTCTAAGAGTTTCATTATTGCAGATACTCCAGGTCATATTGAATATACAAGAAATATGGTTACTGGTGCTTCAACAGCGCAAGTTTCTATTGTTTTAATTGATGCTAGAAATGGTGTTATTGAGCAAACATACCGACACTTTTTTATCAATAATTTATTGAGAATAAAAGACGTCGTAATTGCGATTAATAAAATGGATTTAGTTGATTTTTCAGAAGAAAAATACAATGTAATTAAAGGAGAAATTGAATATTTAGCAAGTAAAAGCGAGTACAAAGATCAGAATTTGACTTTTATTCCGATGTCTGCTTTGCAAGGGGATAATGTGGTTCATAAGTCGGAAAAAATGCCTTGGTATAAAGGGGAAACATTAATGCATCATCTAGAAAATTTAGATACTGATGATATTAGTGATATTTCTCAAGCACGTTTTCCTGTACAAACTGTTATTAGACCAAAAACGTCAGCTTACCATGATTTTAGAGGGTATGCAGGTAAAATTTATGGTGGAGATTTAGTTGTTGGAGATGAAGTGGCTGTGTTGCCTTCTCAGACAAAATCGAAAATTAAGAGTATTAATTTCTTTGATAAAGAATATACAAGCGCAAAAAGAGGAAGTTCTGTTACCATCACTCTAGAAGATAACGTAAATGTTAGTAGAGGAGATATGTTGGTGAAAGTAAATGAAGTACCAACAATAGCCAAGCAAATTGATGCAACTATTTGTTGGATGGACAGTGCTCCTTTGGAAGTCTCTCAAAAATATTATATCAGACATGGTGTAAACGATGCGCAGGCAAAAATTACACGATTGGCAAGCATCATTAAAACTGATTTTTCTGGGATTGAAGAAAATCCATCAGAATTGGCATTAAATCAAATCGGAGACATACAATTAAAATTAAGTAAACCTTTATTATTTGATTCTTATAAAGACAATAAATCGAATGGGTCTTTTATTTTAATCAACCCGAAAACAAACAATACCGTTGGTGTCGGTTTTATAAAGTAGCGTATAAAAAAGTTAAAAGCAGAGAGTTTAAAGTGTCAACTTTTAACATATAAAAGATAGAACAATGAAGAGTTTTGAAACAGAAATAGAAAATCCAGTTGTAGAAAGAGATATTATTGAATTAGCAGATAAAATTGCTCAGTTTAAGAATCTACAAATAGACGAAGAAAAATTTAGAAGTTTACGTTTGGCAAGAGGAGTTTACGGTCAGCGTCAAGCAGGTGTACAAATGATTCGAATCAAATTGCCTTATGGTAAAGTATTGAGTAATCAATTGCGAAGAATTTCTGCGGTTTCTGATGAGTATTCTAAAGGAAGATTACACATTACAACACGCCAAGATATTCAAATTCACTATGTAGATTTAGATAGAACACCTGAGCTTTGGGCAGAGTTAGAGAAAAATGATGTTACATTACGTGAAGCTTGTGGAAATGTTGTTAGAAATGTAACGGCATCAGAAACTGCTGGTATAGATATCGATGAGCCTTTTGATGTTTCTCCGTATGCAGATGCCTTATTTAAATTCTTTTTACGAAACCCAATTTGTCAGGAAATGGGACGTAAATTTAAAGTCTCCTTTTCTTCTACAGATGAAGATACAGGGTTGTCTTACTTGCATGATTTAGGGTATATTGCTAAAATTGAAAATGGAGTTAGAGGTTTTAAAGTAATGGTTGCTGGAGGATTAGGTTCTCAGCCACGTCATGCAGAAGTTTTATATGACTTCTTACCTTCAGATAGAATTATTCCAATAATGGAAGGTGTTTTAAGAGTTTTTGATCGTTTTGGAGAGCGTAAAAGTAGGGCCAAAGCAAGAATGAAATTTTTATTGAAAGATATCGGTTTAGAAGCTTTCAAAGAATTAATTGAACAAGAGCAAAATGCAATTGAATTTAAAAGTGTTGCTATTGATGCAGCGGCTTATATCCCATCAAAACCTGTTTCTGTTGAAGCACCACAAGTAGAAATTAAAGACCAAGTTGCTTTTGATTTATGGAAATCAACAAATTTGATTCCGCAAAAACAAGAAGGATATGTTGCTATTGGAATTAAGGTTTTATTAGGCGATTTCTATACAGATAAAGCACGATTATTAGCAGATTTAGTAGATAAATATGCTGCTGGAGAAATCCGTTTAACATTGCGTCAGAATATTGTAATTCCTTTTGTGAAGGAGGATTTAATACCACTTTTCTATACAGAATTAGAAAAATTAGAATTTGTTGAAGCGGGTTATAATAAAGCCGTAGATATTACCGCATGTCCAGGAACAGATACCTGTAATTTAGGGATTTCTAGCAGTACAGGAATTGCAGAAGAACTAGAAAAAGTCATCGCAGCGGAATACCCACAGTATTTAAAAAACGAAGATTTAGTTATAAAAATAAGTGGATGTATGAATGCTTGTGGGCAACACAATATGGCAAATATTGGGTTCCAGGGGATGACAGTAAGAACACCAGAAAAACTTGTAGCGCCAGCGTTGCAAGTCTTATTGGGAGGCGGTAACTTTGGTAATGGAAATGGCGCTTTTGCAGATAAAGTAGTAAAAGTACCAAGTAAAAGAGGACCTGAAGCTTTACGTAGAATTTTAAACGATTTTGAAGCAAATGCAAACGGAAAAGAGTTTGCAATATATTATAAAGAGAAAGGGGAAAAATATTTCTATGATTTCTTAAATGACTTGCAAGATGTTTCTAACTTAACTCAAGAAGATTTTATTGATTGGGGAGAAGAAGAAAAATATGTAAAAGAAATAGGAATTGGAGAATGTGCAGGTGTCGTTATCGATCTGATTGCCACTTTGTTTTTAGAAAGTGATGAGAAAATTGAAAATGCAAACGAAGCTTTTGAAAACGGTGTTTATTCGGGTGCAATTTATTATGCGTATCAGTCGATTGTGAATTCTGCAAAAGCATCATTATTAGCAGAAAATAAGAAAACGAATACACATTCAAGTATTATTTCTCAATTTGATGAAGTTTTTATTTTGGGAGGAAAGATAGATCTTGGTACTTCTTTTTCGGATTTGATTTATCAAATTAATAAATTTGCACCCACAAAAGAATTTGCGGAGAAATATATTAAAGATGCAGGTAGGATGTTACAAAAAGTAAGAGCTTTCAGAACTCTTGAGATTTCTTAAAAGGCAAAATATTTAATAGCAGCGGTATGAAAACACCAAAATTAACAGTTATTGGAGCTGGCCCTGGAGATGTAGATTTAATTACAGTAAAGGCAATAAAAGTATTGAAAACAGCAGATGTTGTTTTGTACGATGCTTTGGTTAATTCAGCATTGTTAGATTTTATAAACCCTGATGCAACACAAATTTTTGTAGGAAAACGGAGCGGATGTTATAAATATCAACAAGAGCAAATTAATGAATTGATTGTAGCTCAAGCAAAAACGAGTGGACATGTAGTCCGTTTAAAAGGTGGAGATCCCTTTATTTTTGGAAGAGGTGCAGAGGAAATGGAATATGCAGCAAGTTTTGGTTTAGAAGTCGCAGTTGTTCCAGGAATTTCATCCTCCATAGCAGTTGCTGCTTATCAAAATATTCCCCTAACAAAACGCGGAAGTGCAGAAAGTTTTTGGGTAATTACAGGAACCACAAAAGAACATAAAATATCGAATGATATTGAATTGGCTGCAAAGTCAAACGCAACAGTTGTGGTGTTAATGGGGATGAGTAAATTGCCTCAAATTGTTCAGTTATTTCAACGAGAAGGTAAAAATGATTTGCCAATAGCAATCATTCAAGAAGGAACAACTGTTAATGAGAAAATAGGAATCGGAACTGTTGGTACGATAGAAAATATTGTTTTTGAAATGGAATTAAGCAATCCTGCAATTATTGTGTTAGGTGAAGTTGTAAAACACCGTCAAACAATTTTAGAGATTCAACATCAATATACAAACGAGTTAAACGGGTAATTTGATGGAAAGAAATAATTTATATCCTATTTTTCTTAAAACCAGCAATTTAAATGTGCTTATTGTTGGTGGAGGAAATGTTGCTGAGGAAAAATTAACGTTCTTGTTAAAGTCGAGTCCAGATGCACATGTTACTATGGTCTCGCCTATGTTTAGAGAAGGTACCATTAATTTGGCAAAAAAAGGATGTGTTACACTTGTTGAAGATATTTATAATAAAGCCTATTTACAAGGAAGGCATATGGTTGTTGCAACTACAGATATTCCTGAAGTAAATGTTCAGGTTTGGAAAGACTGTAGAGCGGAAGCAAAATTAGTTAATGTAGCGGATAATCCACCCTATTGTGATTTTTATATGGGAGGAATTGTAACCAAAGGAAATATAAAAATAGCAATTTCAACGAATGGGAAATCACCAACAACAGCCAAAAGATTGCGTCAATTCTTTGAGGATGTTATTCCAGAAAACATTGATGATTTTGTGAAGAATTTGAATGAATATAGAAAAACGATCAAAGGAAACTTTGAAGAGAAAGTAGAAAAGTTAAACGAATTTACAAAAAGTTTAATTGAATAAAAGGCGGTTCGATTTTAGTAATTTAGTGAAAACGAATCGCAAAAAGTGAATAGTAAAATAAATAAGAAAATGATTACAACAGACATCCTAATTATCGGAGCAGGGCCCACAGGATTATTTACGGTTTTTGAAGCAGGGTTATTAAAATTAAAATGTCATTTAATAGATGCATTGCCACAAGCTGGAGGACAATGTTCTGAGATTTATCCAAAGAAACCAATTTATGATATTCCTGCTTATCCAGAAATTTTAGCTGGAGACTTGACTCGTAAATTAATAGAACAAAGTAAGCAGTTTAAACCTGGTTTTACATTAGGAGAAAGAGCTGAAACGATAGACAAACAAGAGGATGGTACTTTTATTGTTACGACAAATAAGGGCACAAAACATCATGCTAAAATTGTTGCAATTGCAGGAGGATTAGGGTCTTTTGAACCAAGAAAACCTCTGATACCCAATATTGCAAACTTTGAAGACAAAGGTGTTGAATACATTATTAAAGAGCCAGAATTCTATCGCGATAAAAAAGTAGTGATTTCTGGAGGAGGGGATTCTGCTTTAGATTGGGCTATTTTCTTATCTAATATCGCTTCAGAGGTAACTTTAATTCACAGGAGAAATGAATTTAGAGGGGCTTTAGATTCTGTTGAAAAAGTACAAGAATTAAAGAATTTAGGAAAAATAAGAATGATTACTCCTGCAGAAGTTAAAGGGATTATTGGAACTGATAAAGTAACAGGCGTTGCTGTTGAGAGAAAAGGAGAAGATGCTTTTATTGTTGATACAGATCATTTTATTCCGCTTTTTGGATTGTCTCCAAAATTAGGTCCCATAGGTAATTGGGGGCTAGAAATTGAGAAGAACGCGATTAAAGTAGACAATGCACTAGATTATCAAACAAACATTCCAGGAATCTATGCGATTGGAGATGTCAATACATATCCTGGGAAATTAAAATTGATATTGTGTGGTTTTCACGAAGCAACTTTAATGTGTCAAAGTGCATACAAAAGAATATTTCCAGATAAAAAGTACGTCATGAAATATACAACAGTTGGTGGTGTAGAGGGTTTTGATGGAACAAAAAAAGAAGCTCCAAAGGCAGTTGTAAAAGCGATTGAGTAATTAGTTTAGCTGTAAATACAAACCTTGATTTTAAAAGATTTTTATATATATCTTTGTGTCAAACAGTCAAACTTGTTCAATGCTATATTTAGCAGTAATATTAAATATTTATTTGCTACGAAGTTTTTAAAGTATTGATAGAAAAATCTAATAAAATAGCTAAAATGCTATTTGGTTTAATAAAATTATTAAAATAATAAAGTAATTATTTCACAAACTAATTGCTAAACCCTAATACCTGAATGATGCAAGACATCAATATTAAAATAACAGATAGAAATGGTGTAACACATGATGTTGTAGCACCTACAGATATGGCAATGAATCTGATGGAAGTAGTTCGTTCATACGAATTGGCTGAAGAAGGAACTATTGGTGTTTGTGGAGGAATGGCGATGTGTGCTTCCTGTCAATGTTATGTGAAATCTGACCAAGAATTGCCAGAAATGACAGATGATGAAGATGCAATGTTAGCAGAAGCTTTTCATGTAGAAGAGAACAGTAGGTTAGGATGTCAAATACAAATGACGCCAGCAATGGATGGTTTAGAGGTAGAATTAGCGCCAGAAATTTAAATTCCAAAATGAAAGAAACAGCTCAAATAATAGTGTTTAAAAACTACAGTATGTGTCTAAGAGATGCAGTAGGTGTTTTTACCAAACTATTGATTAATAATTTGTTTGATGCGAATCATTTGTCTGAAAACGGAGAACAAACGAGACTGAATTTTTTGAAAATACTAGAGAGATTATCACTAGGAAATGGAGAAAATTTGTGGAATGATTTTGAAAATTCGTTTGTTGCAATCAGAAAAAAATTAGATTTAGATGCGATTGCTACAGAAAAAAATGATCCTGCTGCAAAAAGTTTGGAAGAAGTTTATTTAGCGTATCCTGGTTTTTATGCAGTTGCTGTATATCGCTTGAGTCATCAATTATTAAAGTTAGGTATTCCAGTGTTACCAAGAATAATGAGTGAATTTGCACATTGTACAACGGGGACAGATATACATCCTGGTGCAGAAATTGGAGATTCATTTTTTATAGATCACGCTACAGGAATTGTTATTGGAGAAACGACGATTATTAAAGATCATGTGCAAATTTTTCAAGGAGTAACCTTAGGTGGAATTCAGGTAAAGAAGAGTTTGGCATCTACAAAAAGGCATCCAACGATAGAAAGCGGTGTTGTTATTTATGCAAATGCGACTATTTTAGGAGGTGATGTTATTATCGGAGAAAATTCTATTATTGGAGCAAATGTGTGTGTTACAGAGTCAATTCCAGAAAACTCGGTGGTAACCGTGCAGTCAGAAAATAATATTTTTCTAAAAAAAAATTAAAAATAAACATATGAAAACAAAAAGTATCATCGATTTTGTTGGAAATACGCCCTTGGTAGAAGTACAAAATATTTTTAAAAAAGAAGGAGTTACATTATTGTTGAAGTTAGAAGGGAATAATCCTGGAGGAAGTGTGAAAGACAGAGCTGCTTACAATATGATTTCTGAAGCTATCAAAAGGGAAAATATTAGAAAAGGAGATACTTTAGTAGAAGCTACAAGTGGAAATACAGGTATTGCTTTGGCTTTAATGGCAAAGGTTTTAGGGGTAAATATGGTATTGGTTATGCCAGAAAATTCTACAGAGGAACGTGTAAAAACAATGCGTGCTTACGGAGCCAAAGTCATTTTAACTCCAAAGGAAGTAGGTATGGAAGGTTCTAGAGATTATGCTTTAAAACTAAAATATAAAAAAGGGTATTATCGATTGAACCAGTTTGATAATACCGACAATTCTAAGGCACATTACAAAACTACAGGTCCAGAAATCTGGAGAGATACAGAAGGTGAAGTAACTCATTTTGTGTGTACGATGGGTACTACAGGAACTATTATGGGGGTTTCGGATTATTTAAAAGAGCAAAATAAAGACATTACTATTGTAGGTGTTCAGCCAGAAGGCGATTCAAAAATTCCAGGAATTAGAAAATGGACAGAAGAATATTTGCCTGCTATTTTTAATATAAAAAAAGTAGACCAAGTTTTAGAAGTGGACGAAAAAGAAGCGAAAGCGATGACACAACGATTGGCTGAAGAAGAAGGTATTTTTGCAGGAATGAGTAGTGGAGGTTCTGTTGCAAGTGCTTTGAAAGTGGCGCATAGTCTTGATAAAGGCGTGGTCGTTGCAATTATTTGTGACCGAGGAGATCGGTATTTGTCATCAACATTATTCGAGAAAGACTAAAAGAAGCGACCAATTTCACGAATTTTGAAAATTAGACTCATTTTTGTTATTATTTAAAAAAAAACCAAATTGGTGAAATGAGTAGCTAGAAATTCCATCAATATTTATAGTATATAATTCTACAAATAAAAAAAGATTACGTTAATTTGTAGTACAGTTCATAAACTTATTAATACGTTATCACGAAAGGCAGAGGGATTAGACCTGTTGAGGCCTTAGCAACCCATTTCTCTAAGAAATAGAAGGTGCTACATTCTACAGATGTGTGTTGAATTAATTTCAAGATCTGACAGATAACAGCGAAAAATTTACCTTTCCTGATGACATATTGATAAAAATATCAAACAATGTCAAACATATATAAAACTTTACAAGAACGAATTTTAATTTTAGATGGTGCTATGGGTACCATGCTACAAGCCTATAAATTTACAGAAGAAGATTTTAGAGGAGAACGTTTTAAAGAATATCCATCCCCGCTTCAAGGGAATAATGATTTGTTGACAATTACACAACCAGAAGCTATCAAAACCATTCATGGAAAATATTTTGAAGCAGGTGCAGATATTGTTGAAACCAATACCTTTTCGGGAACAACAATTGCGATGGCAGATTATCAAATGGAAGATTTGGTGTATGAACTAAACTATGAATCAGCAAAAATAGCGAAAGAAGTTGCAGCAGAATTTACAGCAAAAGAACCACACAAACCTCGTTTCGTAGCTGGAGCAATAGGCCCAACAAATAGAACGGCAAGTATGTCTCCAGACGTAAATGACCCTGGTTATAGAGCGGTTACTTTTGAGGATTTAAGAATAGCATACAAACAACAGGCAGAAGCCCTGGTAGATGGGGGAGTAGATTTATTATTGGTAGAAACGGTGTTTGATACTCTAAACGCAAAGGCAGCTTTGTTTGCGATAGAAGAGGTCAAAGAAGAAAGAAATATAGACATTCCAGTAATGTTAAGTGGTACGATTACAGATGCTTCAGGAAGAACATTATCTGGGCAAACGGCAGAAGCATTTTTAATCTCTATTTCTCATATTCCACTATTGTCTGTTGGATTCAATTGTGCTTTAGGAGCTAATTTATTACAACCACATTTAGAAGCTATTGCCAATAAAACAACTTTTGCTATTTCTGCGCATCCAAATGCAGGACTGCCAAATGCTTTTGGAGAATATGATGAAACTCCAGAAGAAATGGGAGAACAAATAGAAGAATATTTGAAGAAAGATTTGATCAATATTATTGGAGGTTGTTGTGGGACAAGCCCGGACCATATTAAGGTGATTGCGAACATTGCAGGAAAGTATAAACCAAGAATGGTTAATGGTCGCTAGTTTTTGGACAGCATACAAAAACTAAAAACGGTTTTATAAATTATTACAAGAAATTATAAGCATGAATAAGTCTAACAACCAGCAGCCAGCAGCCAATGATCAAAGAAAATACATGAGATTATCGGGATTAGAACCTCTAATCTTGAATGAGAATAGTAATTTCACAAATGTTGGTGAACGCACAAATGTTGCTGGGTCTAAAAAGTTTTTACGCTTAATAAAAGAAGAAAAATACGATGAAGCATTAGACGTAGCCAGACATCAAGTAGATGGAGGTGCACAAATTATTGATATTAACTTTGATGATGGTTTAATTGACGGAAAAGAAGCAATGATTCGTTTTTTGAATTTGATTGCTGCAGAGCCTGATATTTGTAGAGTACCCATTATGATTGACAGTTCTAAGTGGGAAATCATAGAAGCCGGCCTACAAGTTGTTCAAGGGAAATCTGTAGTAAACTCTATTTCTTTAAAAGAAGGAGAAGAAAAATTTATTGCAGAAGCAAAATTAGTAAAACGGTATGGCGCGGCTGTAATTGTAATGGCTTTTGATGAAGTAGGACAAGCAGATAATTATGAAAGGCGCATTGAGATTGCCAAAAGATCGTATAAAATATTGGTAGACATTGTTCACTTTCCAAGTGAAGATATTATTTTCGATTTAAATATATTTCCTGTTGCTACAGGAATGGATGAGCACAAAAGAAATGCCCTCGATTTTATTGAAGCAACTCGATGGGTAAGACAAAATTTACCCAATGTTTCTGTAAGTGGAGGTGTGAGTAACGTCTCGTTTTCTTTCAGAGGAAACAATGGTGTGCGAGAAGCAATGCATTCTGTATTTTTATACCATGCAATTCAAGCAGGGATGAATATTGGAATTGTAAACCCTGCGTTATTAGAGATTTATGACGATATTCCAAAAGATTTATTAGAACATGTAGAAGATGTAATTCTTAACAGAAGAGACGATGCTACGGAACGTTTATTAGATTTTTCCGAAACCGTAAAAGGCTCTAAAGTAGAAAAAGGGTTGGATTTGTCTTGGAGAGAAAATCCAATTCAAGACAGAATTACACATGCTTTGGTGAAAGGGGTTGATGCCTTCATTATTGAAGATGTAGAAACGGCAAGGCAAGCGGCTGAAAAACCAATTGATGTCATAGAGGGGCACTTGATGATCGGAATGAATGTCGTTGGAGATTTATTTGGAGCAGGAAAAATGTTTTTGCCACAAGTGGTGAAGTCTGCCCGTGTGATGAAAAAAGCAGTGGGTTATTTGAATCCATTTATTGAAGAAGAAAAAGGAGAAGAACAAAGAGCTCTTGGAAAAATTTTAATGGCAACTGTAAAAGGAGATGTACACGATATAGGTAAAAATATTGTGAGTGTTGTTTTAGGTTGTAATAATTATGAAATTGTAGATTTAGGGGTGATGGTTCCTCCAGAAAAAATTATTGAGACTGCCATAAGAGAAAATGTAGATGCGATTGGTTTGAGCGGATTGATTACGCCCTCTTTAGATGAAATGGTTTATTTAGCCAAAGAAATGGAACGTCAAAATTTTGTTTTACCTTTATTAATAGGCGGGGCTACGACCTCAAAAGCACATACTGCGGTTAAGATAGATACACAGTATAAAAATGCGGTAGTGCATGTAAATGACGCATCAAGAGCTGTCACTGTTGTAGGTGATTTACTAAATAAGAAAACGAGCCATTTATATACCGCTAGACTAAAGAAAGAATATGACGAGTTTAGAAACAAGTTTTTAAAGCGAGGGAAGGAAAAGTCCTATGTTTCTATTGAAGAAGCGCGAAAAAGAAAATATAAAATTGATTGGGAGACTTCAAGAATTACAAAGCCAAGAGAATTAGGAATTCAGGTTTTAGAGCAGTTGAGTTTAAAAGAATTACTTCCGTTTATAGATTGGAGTCCGTTTTTTAGAAGTTGGGATTTACATGGTAAATTTCCAGCTATTTTAACAGATGAAGTAGTCGGAGAGCAAGCTTCAATAATGTATGAAGAAGCGCAAACAATGATTCAAGAAATTATTGCAAAACAATTGTTAAAACCAAAAGCAATCTTTGGATTGTTTGAAGCAAATACGGTGAATGACGATGACATTTCTGTTCAGAAAAAAGGAAAAGAAGTAGCGATTTTTAGAACTTTACGTCAGCAATTAAAAAAGCGAGAAGGAATCCCTAATATTGCATTGTCAGATTTTATTGCACCAAAAGAAACTCAAAAAAAAGATTATATGGGTGCTTTTTGTGTCGGTATTTTTGGCGCACAAGAATTAGCAGACAGCTATAAAGCAAAAGAAGACGATTATAATGCAATTATGGCACAAGCAATTGCAGACCGTTTTGCAGAAGCAATGGCAGAATATTTACACAAACAAATACGAACAAAACATTGGGGGTATGATGCTGGTGAAGCACTAACTAATGATGATTTAATTAAAGAAGAATACAAAGGAATTCGTCCAGCACCAGGATATCCTGCGTGTCCAGATCATCTAGAGAAAGAAACGATTTGGGAATTATTAGCTGTTGAAGAAAAAATTGGAGTCACCTTAACAGAAAGTATGGCAATGTGGCCAGCAGCAGCAGTTTCTGGATACTATTTTGCAAACAAAGAAGCGAAATATTTTGGTTTGGGAAAAATCACGGATGATCAAGTGAGTGATTATTCAACAAGAAAAGGGATTACCAAAGAGAAAGCAAGAAAGTGGTTGCATCCTACTTTAGCAGAAGAATAATTTGAAATCTGTGAGGTTTTTTTAATCAAAGAGCGCGGATGCGATAGCGTTTAAAGTGACCTCCTTTTTTGAGGAATAAAAAAAAGGTAAAACGAAAAGCGAGACCCTTGTGGTAACGCCAAAAAAAATGAGTTTAACGTTGTAAAATAAAGGTTTCGTGAAAACGAACAACCAAAAAAAAACAACCAAAAACGAACAACTAAATAAGATGAAAGTAACAGATCATATTAAAAATGCCAACGGTAAAACATTATTTTCTTTTGAAGTAATACCACCAAAGAAAGGGAAAAATATTCAAGATTTATATAATAATATCGATCCTTTAATGGAGTTTAATCCGCCTTTTATAGACGTTACGACTTCGAGAGAGGAGTATGTTTATTTAGATAAAGGAAATGGGCTTTTGGATAAAAGAATTACTAGAATGCGCCCAGGAACTGTAGGAATTTGTGCTTCTATTATGCATAAGTACCAGGTAGATGCGATACCGCATTTATTATGTGGGGGCTTTACGAAGGAAGAAACAGAGTATGTCTTGGTAGATTGCCATTATTTAGGATTAGACAACGTGATGGCTTTGCGGGGAGATGCTATGAAAGACGAGCCTTATTTTACGCCAGTAAAAGGAGGGAATGCCTTTGCAAGCGATTTGGTGGCTCAAATTTCGAATTTAAATAAAGGACAATATTTACACAACGATGTACATGTAGAGTATCATTCTGATTTTTGTATTGGTGTTGGAGGGTATCCAGAAAAACATATGGAAGCGCCTTCTTTAGTTACTGATTTAAAACGGTTAAAAGAAAAAGTGGATGCGGGAGCAGATTATGTAGTAACCCAAATGTTTTTTGATAACAATAAATACTTTGCCTTTGTAAAAGCAGCCAAAGAAATAGGGATTAATGTACCAATTATCCCTGGAATTAAACCGCTAGCAGTGAAAAGACATTTACAATTATTGCCTCAAGTCTTCAAAATAGATTTACCTCAGGATTTAATAGATGCGGTAGATAGTTGTAAAGACAATAAAGCAGTAAGAGAAGTTGGTGTAGCGTTTGCAATACAACAATCCAAAGAATTATTAGCAGCAGGAGTGCCTGTTTTACATTATTATTCTATGGGAAAAAGTGATAACATACAAAGGATTGCTTCTGAATTATTTTAATAACGAATTCTAAATTTTTTAGATTTTCTTTTGTTCATTTGTAAGCATAAGTACTATTGATAGACAAATAAGAAAAAGCAATTTTTTTAAAAACACAAAAGTAAATAAAATGACTACTTTTGTGTTTGAAATTAAAATTAATAATTTAAAACAAATATAAGATGGCATTAGAAATTACAGATGCAAACTTTGAAGAAGTAGTATTAAAATCAGACAAACCTGTATTAGTAGATTTTTGGGCAGCTTGGTGTGGACCCTGTAGAATGGTAGGGCCAATCGTTGATGAAATTCATGTTGAATATAATGGCAAAGCTATTGTTGGTAAAGTGGATGTGGATGCCAATCAAGAATTTGCTGCAAAATATGGAGTTCGTAATATTCCTACGGTCTTAATTTTTAAAGATGGAGAAGTGGTTGACAAGCAGGTAGGTGTTGCGCCTAAAAACGTATATACTGGTAAAATTGATGCTGCTATATAAAACAAATTAAAGTGATAATACAGAAAAGGTTTGGCTAACGTCAAACCTTTTTTTATTTTCGGTACCTATGATACACCTTTCAGAAGTTCAATCATCAGAAACAAAAAACATAGGACTGCTTGCAAAACAAGTGGTAGAGGGTTTTATAACAGGAATCCATAAAAGTCCATTTCATGGTTTTTCAGTGGAATTTTCTGAGCATAAATTATACAATAAAGGGGAAAGTACCCGGCATGTCGATTGGAAATTATTTGCAAAGACAGAAAAACTATATACTAAAAAGTATGAAGAAGAGACCAATTTACGGTGCCATATTATTATAGATAATTCTGCCTCGATGGCGTATCCTATTGTAAAAAATCAAGATGTAAAGACACTAAATAAAATTGGTTTTTCTGCCGTTGCAGCAGCTTCTTTAATGGAGATTTTAAAAAGACAAAGAGATGCTGTTGGTTTGAGTATTTATTCAGATACATATGAATATTATGCTCCTGAGAAGGGAAGTGAGCGTCATAGAAAGATGTTATTACATCAGTTGGAGCAGTTGTTGCTTTCGAAGTCAAAAGCAGCAACAGAAACTTATAAATATTTGCATGAGATTGCAGAAAAAATACACAAGCGTTCTTTGATTTTTCTTTTTACGGATATGTTTCAGACCACAAAAGAAGAAGGGGAGCTCTTTGAAGCTCTAAAGCATTTAAAATTCAACAAACATGAGGTCGTTTTGTTTCATACTTATGATGGGGAAACAGAATTTAACTTCAATTTTGATAATTCGCCCAAAAAGTTTGTTGACGTTGAAACTGGTGAAACGATTAATGTATATGCAGAAAACGTGCAAGAAAAGTACACCAAGTTCGTGGGAAATTATTTTAAAGAATTGAAAAATAAATGTTTACAATACAAAATAGATTATGTTCCTGTAGATATTCACAAAGGGTATTCAGCGGTTTTGACCGCTTATCTAATAAGTAGAAAAATAAATAAATAATTTTTTGATTTTATATTTGGAAGTATAGAAATCTATGTTATATTTGCATCCGCTAAGAGCAACGGTCTGGTAGTTCAGCTGGTTAGAATGCCTGCCTGTCACGCAGGAGGTCGCGGGTTCGAGTCCCGTCCAGACCGCTTTTAAAACAAAACAAGCCCTTGATTCACAATGAATTAAGGGCTTTTGTTTTTGTGATTTAGCCCACATTCTAGGGATCAAGACATAAAGTTGTGGGATTTTAGTATTAGGCAAAAATATTAGTTAGTCTAAAAAGGAAGAATTCTA
>ENA-OQVM01001128-OQVM01001128.1-marine-metagenome-genome-assembly--contig:-NODE-1128-length-36875-cov-4.963395_pt1 | contig 36875 bp, 26 predicted proteins | sample MGYA00237776_ERZ505498 | MGnify/ENA primary metagenome ERZ505498 (study PRJEB26159, sample SAMN06265151) | marine metagenome | isolation source: Helgoland LTER site | place: Germany:Helgoland, sampling...
TCTTTCTTTTGGGCGGTATCTACCGGAATTTGTCCGTGAAAATTGTGAGTAGAAACAAAGTCTTCGTCATATTCACTGTAGTCTTTTTGTATGCTGCGGCCAGTAGGCGTGTAGTACCGTTGGGTGGTAAGGCGCATGCGCGAGCCATCGCTAAGTGTAATTTCTTCTTGCACTAGGCCTTTACCAAAACTTCTACGGCCTACAATTAAAGCGCGGTCATTGTCTTGCAGGGCTCCTATGGTTTCATTGAGGCTGTCTTGCCATGGCTTGATAGTTAGGCCAAAGGTGTTTTCCAGTTTGCTGGTGTCAAGCTCTGAGTTGGCGGGCCGTTGGGCATGGGTGGGATATTCGCTGCTGGGTATTGGCTGCAGGTCGCTGACTAGCAGATGATTGCTCCAGTAGTTTTTATCGAGACTGCGGGCCTGCGCAAAGATTGCCTGTGCAAAGCTGTACCAGCTGAGTGCTTGGGGCTGGGCGAGGTTGTAGATGCCCCAGTGGTTTTCGATTTTTGGCAGTATCTGCAGTATCAGGCGGACAATTTCCCTGGCGGAGGTTGGCTTGCCTATCTGGTCGTCGACAACGTTCATTTTTTCGCGCATGGAGCCAACATGCAGCATGGTTTTGACAAAGTTGTGGCCGTACTCAGAGAATACCCAGCTGGTGCGAAAGATCAGGTGTTTGCTGTGTATCTGGGTAATGGCTTTTTCTCCGGCGAGTTTACTGGCGCCGTATATTCCCAGTGGGGCTGTGGGGTCATCTTCGAGCCAGGGGCCCTGTTTACTGCCGTCAAAGACATAGTCGGTGGAGAAGTGGACTAGGGGGATATCCAGTCGTTTGCAGACTTCGGCGAGGTTGGCTGGGCCGGTTTCATTGACCAGATAGGCGTTTTCTTTTTCAGATTCAGCGAGGTCTACCTGTGTGTAGGCGCTGGTGTTGATGACAAAGTCTGGGCGCTCGCGGGCTATCACTGTTTGGGCTTCGTCGACACAGGTGACGTCTAGGTCGCCGCGGCTATAGGCTGAGAATTGAATGTCTCTGTTGGCTTTTAGTTCGCTGACAAAGGCTTTGCCGAGTTGGCCGGCGGCTCCGGTAATTAGTAGCTTCATACCTTTGACCCCGGACATAAGTCTTCAACTTGCTCTTTAACTTGCTCTTTAATTTGCTCTTTAACTAGTTCTGCAAAGCTCTGCCCTGCTCTATCTTTATCGGAAAGTATCGGGTTGGTTATCGGCCAGTCGATATTTAATTGCGGGTCATTCCACAGCAAGCAGCCTTCGTCGCTGGGGTCGTAGTATTCGGTGCATTTGTATTCAAAGTCGGCGCTGTCGGAGGTGACCACAAAGCCATGGGCGGTGCCCGGGGGCAACCAGAATTGACGGTGATTTTCTTCGGATAGCCAGACGCCGTGCCATTTCCCAAAGCTGGGTGAGTCTTTGCGCAGGTCGACGACTACATCAAATACTTCGCCGCGCACAACTCTGACTAATTTGCCCTGGGGTTTGGTTTTCTGAAAGTGCAGCCCACGCAGTACGCCTCTGGATGAGCGCGAGTGGTTGTCTTGAACAAATGGTAGGTCGTTATGAATTTGTTTCTGGTAGCGCTGGGCTTGATAGGTTTCAAGAAAGAAGCCTCTCGCGTCGCCATAGACTTTGGGTTCAATTACTACGGCGCCTTGTACGGCGGTTTCAATTATATTCATTGGTAGCCCTCGACAACTTTTTGCAGGTATTGGCCGTAGCCGGTTTTGTGCAGTGCGGCAGCTTGTTTCTGCAGACGTTGCTCACAGATCCAGCCCCGCTGATAGGCTATTTCTTCGAGACAGGCGACTTTTAGTCCCTGGCGGTGCTCGACGGTTTGGACAAATTGACTGGCTTCAAGCAGTGAGTCATGGGTGCCGGTGTCGAGCCAGGCAAAGCCGCGCCCGAGTTGACTGACATGCAGGTCACCACGCTCTAGGTAGACGTTGTTGATATCGGTTATTTCGAGTTCGCCGCGGGCTGAGGGTTTGATACTTTTGGCGATTTCAATAACGTCATTGTCGTAAAAGTAGAGGCCGGTGATGGCGTATCGGGATTTTGGATTTTGCGGTTTTTCTTCAATGCTGATGGCTTTGCCTTGTGCATCAAATTCAACCACACCAAAACGTTCGGGGTCGTTGACATGGTAGGCGTAGATGGTTGCGCCCTGATCTCGTTGTGTGGCATTTTCGAGCTTGTCGGTGAAGTGTTGGCCGTAAAAGATATTGTCGCCAAGTACTAGGGCTACGTTATCGTCGCCAATAAACTCTTCGCCGATAATAAAGGCTTGGGCTAGTCCGTCTGGGGATGGCTGTTCGGCATAGCTGATGCTGACGCCAAATTGACTGCCGTCGCCAAGCATACGCTTGAAGCCGGGCAGGTCGACGGGGGTTGAGATGATTAATACTTCGCGGATCCCGGCCAGCATTAATACTGACAGGGGGTAGTAGATCATCGGCTTGTCGTAGACTGGCAACAGCTGCTTTGAGGCTGCCAGTGTGATCGGATGCAGACGTGTGCCTGAACCGCCGGCGAGGATAATCCCTTTGTAGTTCTTCCTTTCAGTTTCTTCCATAAACTGTAAACAATTCCTTTGTTTAATTTTCGCTTAACTTGCGTTTTTTACGGCTGTTTTTTAGTCAGCCTTCCTATGCTGCCTGTGGTGGGATGAGATCCCTCGTCGCTTCGCTCTGTCGGGATGACAGGTTAAATCCTCTGCCGCAATGACAGGGTAAATCCTCTGCCGCAATGACAGCTTAAATCCTCTGCCGCAATAACATACTGAACCCTCTGCCGAAACGGCAGCCCAACCGCTCTTAATTCCGAGCGAAGCCGAGGGGTCTTGCAAGACCCCTCATTGTTCTAACTTATAATTAGATACTAGTAAAAATTGTAGTTAACCGACGCGGCTACGCGCAATTTGTCTTCCTGACGACCAAATTGATCAATTATTTTGTCGGTGTATCGCCCTTCTATCTCTATTTCGCCCCAAACAAACGGACGCAGCCATTTTGCTGATACTGTGTTCAGTGCTGTTTTCTTTGAGGTGATTGAGTGACGTGAGCTAGGGTCTTCAGTCAGGCTGTCATAATTAATGTCGCCAAAGCTGTAGCGCGCTTCAATTTTATCGCCATTACTGAGATGGCCTATAGCACCAAGACTGGTCACTTTTGAGTCATTGTCCCAGGTTGCTCCAATCACTCGACCTTCATAGCGGTAGCCAGAACGGTAAATTCTGTGATTGTAGAGACTGTTATAGGGGCTAGGGGCGGACTTTAGGCTGGTGCCATCATGTTCAATAAATACCGCGCCCTCAAACCACTGACTAGTCAAATCGAACTGCATACCCATCTGACTGGCTCGGCGAGAAGGCAGTCCACCCGCTTCATCTTCACCGATGGTCTGGCCGTAAAAGGATGCATCTAGCCAGGGTAAATCCCAGCGGAAATCTATGCCGCCTAACTGATTGCCGGGCTCATCGAGTTTACAACTTTCTTCAACACAGTTATCCGAAAGACCGGTCATCAGTCTTAAAAAATTGCTCAAGCTTTCAGGTCTGCCCTCGCCTCCCCACTGCGCAGTGCGTCGCAGGTTAATTTCCAAGGACTGAGTGGGACGAAATCCAACCGTCATGCCAACCAGCTTGGCATCTTTGATATGTCGCTCGTCATCCAGCTTGGTGACAAACATATTGGTAGTCCAGGGGCCCAGCCACTTTATTACTGGTAGTTCTGAGGCTTCGGAGTAATTGCGCTGCAGGCTTATACCGGTGGTTGGGCGGGCATTATTGGTCATGATTAAGCTGCTGTTCCAAGAGGGTCCCCACCAGCGCTCAACACTGCCAATAAGACCGACCCAGTTGCCCATCACTACACCGAAGTAGCTGTTGTCGTAGTGGGTTTCTTCACCATCCCAGGGGTTGTTGGTTTTAGTGACTTCAAGGTTGTAGGTGAAGTTTTCTGTAATGTCGCTGCGGCGCAGGGTTATCTCGGCTTCTTCACGAGCTTTGTCTCCGAAGTGCCGAAACAGCTGTGATTGATTGGCAACGGTCAATTTGACTGACTGACTGGGCTTGTGGATGCGCGCGGCTTTTCTTCCAGCGGTCAGAACTCGTGCATAACTATTTTTTAGTTTATCTGGAACCGCTTTACTGTCTGTGGCTTCAAGATTGTTAATGATACTCAACCACATTAATGGTCGAGTGTTGATAGGAACTTTAATAATGCCGGCGCTGGAGAGTCTCTCTATATCAACTCGCAGGCCTGAGTCTCTGGTATCAATCCATGGCTCTGCGGCGGCAAGGTAGGAGCCGTTCATCAACAGAACAAGAAACAGAGTGCAACTTCTAAGCCAGCTATTTGTTTTTTTATTATTAGTGATCAACACATTACGTTGTATCTTTAACATTTCTAATACCTTTTAATTTTTTAATCTAAAAGCTGTTGATTGCTGCTGCACCCAGTGCCAGCTGGTAAACAATTGCACTGGCTTCTCCCCAGAGCGTTAGCTTGCGGCGGCGGTCAACATCCAGTGGAACTATAACTGTATCTCCAGGTTCAATATTGTTGATTCTGTGTTTAAACCAGCCAGAGCGACCTGGCAAGGACACTGATCCATCAGCTTTTACTACATAGATACGCTTGTTGTCGGCGCGGCGGGTCACACCGCCACTAAGATCAATATAATCATCAATCTTTAAATTTCTATTAAACAAATGTGATGATGGGTGCTGAATTTCGCCCACCACTGATATCTCTTGGCGGTATTCGGGGACAACCAGCAGATCACCATCTTTTAAAATAATATCGTCTAAACTGGCATCGAGAATACCAGAAAGGTCTATAACCAGTCGCCCTAATGCTTCACTGGCCTCTAGCTCTGAAAGTATTTTGGTTGAATCATCGAGACTGGACGACTTGCCTTCATTGGTTTTTTCCAAGCTACTTGCAGCTATGTCTGCGCGTAAACGCTGGCGCAACTCTTGTAATTGTTTGGCTTCCTGTTCACGGAGTACTTCGCGAGTAAATACGGCTGCATCTTGGTGCGCGTGCTCGGTTAAGCCTCCAGCGCGCTTGATAACTTCGCTTAATTTCTCGCCACGCTTAAATCGATAGTGGCCGGGAAATCTGACTTCTCCCATCAGGCTAATGCTCAGGGATTCTCTAAATTCGGGTATGGTGCGCACCGACACAACATCATAGGGGTGCAGTACTGGGTCTTTGCTCGGATCGCCTATGGCTTCAGCCAGAGTGATGGCGAAATGGTCTGCTTGTGCCTTTTCTATATTGGTAAAATCATGTCGAGATAGCTCGACGACCTGCGTGTACGCTTCTTCATTGAGCCCACCTGCTGTTGCAATTAACTGGGTCAACGTCATGTCTTTTGTCAGTGGGTATTCTCCGGGGGAGCGAACGGTACCGGTGATTGTGACAACCCGTGCCATTTCTCCAGAGCGCGATTGCAGTCTTAATAACTTCACCAGTTCTTCAAGCTTGGCGGCGCGGTTTGCCTCATTGGAGAAGACAATAAGTTTGTCGCGGGGCAGGAAGTTAATATTGGCGCTGCTGTCGGGATCGGCGAGCACTGCACGCAGGTCGACAAATAACGGTTCTATTCTTCCCACTGGCGGCAGTTCGCGGTGGATTAGGGCAAAGTCTAGGTCTGCATTGGGTTTTAGGCTTGCAAGACTTTTAACCAGGTCTGAGATTTGCAGCCCTTCACGCCATAAAAAATCACCGGGGTAGTAAACATGGCCGGACAGTGTGACAACCAATTCCTGCCGCTCTACTGCGCTGTCGACCACTAAAAGATCACCACTTTTGATCGCGGTGTTCTGGCCTTTCGAGGTACTTAAATCTATATCAACTACACCCATAAATCCGGAATTGCCAACGCGGTGAATTCGCGCGCTTTTCGAAAATGCTTTGGGTGTTAAACCTCCGGCCAGCTTTATAAGCTCATGGGCCGTGACGCTGCCTTTAAGCTCATAGATAGCGGGTCTGCGCACCTGGCCATTGACTGAGGCAGTTTTGTTGACGGTGGGAATATAAATAGTGTCGCCGGACTGCAACTGTGCATCATCGCGAGTATCGCCATGTAACAGCAAGTCATAGAGATCTAGGTTGGCGACTACTTTACCGGCACGTTTTAGCTGCAGGTTGCGCAGCGAGGCAATATCACTGAGCCCCCCAGATAGGAACAGGGCGTTGGTAATGGTGGAAAGTGCGGAGATGGTATAGGTGCCGGGCTTGTAGGCTTCACCTAACATAAACACCTGCATGGAGCGCAATTCACCGAGGCTGATACTGGCTTCGATACCAATAATTTCTTCTTTAATACGGCGCTGTAATAGCTGTTTGGCGTCACTAAAGGTCATGCCGGCAAGGCTGACTGGGCCAAGCTGCGGGAAGTCTATGGAACCGTCACGATTAATTTCCAGTTTATGGGATTCATTGACCTTGCCATAAAAAAGCACCTGCACCGTATCTCCGGGCCCAAGAATATAGCTGGGGGACACAGGAATTCGTGATGCGGGTTCAAAACTGGTTGGCTCTCCAGAGAAAAGATCGTAGCCATAGGCTGTTAATGCTTTCGCTTTAGCGATTTCACTGAGTTCTTCTGCTGAGGGCAACGGCGATGGCATAGTTTTATCTGCATCTCTCTTTGCATCTTCGCGAGGCAAGACCAGTGGTTCATCATCGACGGAACTTTCCGAAAGCTCAAATAGATCAAGGCTGCTGCAAAGCGTGTCTATATCATAACCGGCGGATTTGGCGAGGCGCTTGTTCGACTCACTCATCCCACTACACAGCTGACGCGCTTCTTTTATACTTTCCTGAGCTGAGCTGAGAGATAAATCCTGAGCAGACAGCATTGCGCTTAGTAACATTAAGGCTAAGCCAATAGAAAAGGCGTAAAAAGTGGGGGTCTTAAACATAAGTAGTCTCATAATGTATTTTTTTGCATCCATTCAATTGTGAGCATTGCCGATAATATCTTACTTTTACAGGAAACACCCTAATCGGGGTTCTTATCACTTGCCGTCAGGCTTTTAAACGGTAGCGATGCTTTTACCTGTTGGTTGAGTAAATTAACTAAAACAACGGCGCGCTGGTTGCCGTCTATTTCGGTAAAGACTGCGTTGAGGCCTCTAAAGGGGCCGTCGATAATCTGTAGCTGATCACCAATCTTGGGTAGATCAGAAACCACCTCACCACTGGTTGCGTCAGTGCGCTCTTGCAGTTGCTCAATAAGGGTATCCGGCACCATAACCGGTGAGCCGGCACTGGTGACAAAATGGCTGACTCCTCGGGTAGAGCGAACGGTGGTGGCTGACACTTTGCTTTGGTTAAAGTTTACAAAAAGGTAGCTGGGAAAGAGCGCTTCCTCTTTAATCACTCTGGTGCCTCGAGAGACTTTTTCGATACGAACCATTGGGCAAAAAGAGTCTACGCCCTGGCGTCCCAAATTCTCTACAGCCCGGGCTTCCTGCCTTGATTTCGTCTGAAGTAAAAACCAACTCCCTTCTTTCATACCTGCATCCATATCCTTAAACTTTTTGACCTGTTTGCCTATACTTTAATCCAGTAGAGCAAGCAGCTCACTCTGACACTGAGCCAACAACTCACTATCACCGCGAGTTTCCAGATTCAGCCGCACTACCGGCTCGGTATTACTCATACGCAGATTAAAGCGCCACTCGGGGAATTCCATGGATATTCCGTCGGTGTCATCAATAACCAATGCACTTGATTCGTAATGTTCGCGCACGCGCTGAATAGCCGCTGCGGGATCGGCAATTTTGCGATTGAGCTCACCCGGCGACGGATAGGCTAAAACCATATCATTGACCAGCTCAGAGAGTGGCTTGCCTGTGGTTGAAACCAGTTCTACAACCAATAACCATGGAATCATACCGCTGTCGCAGTAAAAGAAGTCACGGAAATAATGGTGGGCGCTCATCTCGCCGCCATAAATGGCGTCTTCTGCTCGCATACGCTCTTTAATAAAGGCGTGTCCAGTTTTTGACTGAATCGCTTGGCCACCGTTCTTTTCGGCGACTTCAATGGTGTTCCAGGTAAGCCGAGGGTCGTGAACAACTTTGGCTCCGGGGTTCTTCAACAAGAAGGCTTCTGCCAATAGGCCGACAATATAGTAGCCTTCAATAAAGTTGCCCTTTTCATCAACCAGGAAACAGCGATCAAAATCACCATCCCAGGCGATACCCATATCTGCTCCGTGCTCGAGAACCGCATCAATGGTTGGTGCACGATTCTCGTGGAGAATAGGATTGGGGATACCATTGGGGAATGTGCCATCTGGCTCATTGTTGATCTTGATTAATTCAATCGGCAGGTTTAACTCTGCAAAGCGCTTTTCAATGGCATCTACCACATGACCAGCTGCGCCGTTACCGGCATTCATAACCAGCTTGAGCGGCTTGACTTTGGAGACATCTAAATACCCAAACAGGTGGTCGAGATAGGCTTCCAGAACTGACATTTTCTTATAGCCGCCACGCTGTTCTTGAATGGCAGGAGAGAATTGATTTTGCTCTGCGAGTCGCTTGATATCCAGCAGGCCTGTATCGGCACTAATGGGTCGCGATCCCTCACGAATTGGTTTCATTCCATTGTGGTCAATCGGGTTGTGACTGGCTGTTACTTCGATACCACCGTCTGCATTGAGGTGCGAGGTGGCGAAATAGACTTCTTCGGTACCTACCATGCCAATATCAATAACGTCTGATCCAGCATCACGGATACCTTCACTCAGGGCTGTTTTAAGAGCTTCGCTGGTTAAGCGAACATCACCGCCGAGAACAATGCTTTTTGGCTGAAGAAATTCAGCATAGGCACGACCAATACGGTAGGCTATTTCTTCGTTTAATTCAGTGCCCAGTTGCCCACGGATATCGTAGGCCTTAAAACAGGTTAACTCAGTCATTCATCTCTCTCTTAGATAGGCCTCTTTTGAGGCTTTTTCAGTCTGGCCAATAGCAACCAGATCCATTGACGTTTAATTTAAAATTACCCTGCTATATAAGCTTGTGTAAACCTTTATGAGAGACTCATGAAGATTTTTTCTACATTAGTATAGCTGAGATAATTCAGTTAGCTAGAAGGGCCAAACTATTGGCACCAGAAATACCACCATTACTCCCACTAGTATGCTGAGTAGTAACCCGACCCGAAAGTAATCAGAAAACTGATAGCCACCAGGTCCCTGAACCATCAGGTTAGTCTGGTAGCCAAAGGGGGTCAAAAAGCTTGCCGATGCGGCAAACATGATGGTCATTACAAATGGCAGCAGACTGACATCAAGCTCGGTACTGAGCGCCTGTGCCAGCGGAAACATTAAAACTGCAGCAGCATTGTTGGTAATCAGTTCTGTGGCAGCGACGGTTACCAGATATAAAAGCAGTAAGTTTATAAAGGGGTTGCCATCGGCAAGGGACATAATTCCCTGGGCCGCTATATCAGCTAATCCGGTTTTTTGTAGGGCAAAGCCGAGAGACAGAGATGCGCCAATCGCGAGTATCACGCGCATATCAATACTGCGTTGAGCAAACTCCAGAGAAATACAGCGCGTGACTGCCAGTCCTGCAACCAGTAACAGTGAGGCTGAGACCAGTGACATTAGCCCCAGCAAAACAACAACGATAAATAGTCCCAACAAGCCCAGCGCCACTGGGGCTCTTGAGACATCGGGAATGGTCGCGTCATCAATTCGACTGAGCAACAGGAAATCACGGTTATAGCGATGGCGACGAACAAAGCCGCGAGCGGCTTCCAGCAACAGGGTGTCACCGGGCTTAATAACAATGCTGCCTACCTTTTCATTGATTCGCTTGCCGTTGCGCGAGATAGATAGGATAACGCCGCCAAACAATGTTCTAAAGGTCGATTCCTTAACGGTCTTGCCAATCATATTGGAGACCGGTGAAACTACAGCTTCTATAAGGGCTCTACTGCTGTAGGGAACATCCAGCTCTAACACTTCACTTTCGGCTGGTGTCAGACCTCGAAATTGACGCAGTTCGCTTACGGCTTCTGGCTGACCAACAAAGACTAAAATATCATTACCACTAAGAATTTCCTCTGGACCCACAGCAGGAATGACATGGCCTTTGGATTGAATCTCAGATAAAAAGCTGTATTGCAGATGGCGTAGGCCAGCATCGGCAATCGACATACCGGCCAATACACCGCCCTCTTCTACTCGCATAGATACTGCATATTGACGGGTATCAATAAGGTCTTCGCCGAGGCTCTTGCGCTCAGGCAGTAAGTGATGACCGATTAAAACGAAGTAGCCGATTCCTACCAGTATAAGGGGAAGACCAACTGCCGCCGGGCTGAACAGGTTAAGGCTCTCTGCCTCTGGAGACCCTTGCAGCATACCTACAATGATAATGTTGGTACTGGTGCCGATCAGTGTGCAAGTGCCACCCAAAATCGATGCGTAACTGAGCGGTATTAATAACTTGGATACTGATACATTATGGCGCCTTGCCCAATCCTGTATCAGCGGAATAAATATAGCCACTACCGGAGTGTTGCTAATCACCGAGCTACTGACTGCGACTGGTGCCATAATCAGTGGAATAGCGCCTTTGACGGATTTGTTCTTGCCCAACCAGCGCATAATCCACCAGTGTAATGCGCCACTCTCTTTGAGGGCGGAGGAGACAATATAAAAGCTGGCAATAATAAAAATCGCCGGGTTAGAAAAGCCCTCAAAAGCTTCACTGGGAGTAAGTACACCAAAAACCAACAAAGCTGTCATGCACAGCGCTAAAGCAATATCTACCGCTATTCGGCCGCTGACTGCGACAACGAGAAAGCTGATCAAAACAACTAATGTAATTACTGCATCGAGGCTCATTTGGGCACCGCTTTTATTCGAATCTACTTAGATGTTACTTTTTGATGAGACACGGAGTGAATGCCTTACCAGAACTACGAGCATTGAAAAAATAACTGCAAAAAAACTGCCAAGAACAACTATAAGAACGCGCCTTGGTCCTATTTTTTCCTCAGCAACCATACTTTGATTAACCACAACGAATGTGTGCTCAGGGGTGGCTTCTGCAAGCATTTTATTTTTAATCTGTTCTTCGATAATAGTGTAAAACACATTTTCCATATGTGAGATTGAGGTTTTCTCCACCTGAGCCCTTAGGTATTCGATATTACTATTTACCTTATTTAATTTTCTCTGCTGCATATGTCTGTTGATTTCCTCGAAAAGCAAATCAACCAGCTGTTTGGCAACGTAGGGAGAATAGTGCTCAATACTCAGTGTAACCAAACCGGCTTCTGAGTCCTGGCTAACCGAAAGCATATCGGAAAATCTTTTATAGAGTTTCCAACTTGAGGGGGCACCTAAATCTCCATTAGCATCTTCAATCAACCATTTTTTATTTTTCTCATCATAGATATCACTATCAATGATCAGGCTATTAGTGCTTTTATCCCATCCAGAGACTGCGTATAAGGGTATTTGAAGATTATTTTTTTCAATGAATTCCTCAATAAAGCCCCAAGATTCCATAATTTCCTGAGCGATTTGAGCTTCACTACCGTCTCCAACCCCAAAACTTAACCCAGCTAAAGAAGCTACACTACCTAAACGACTTAAAGCACCAGGCAAGCCACTGGCTTCAGGGGTTACAGGAGCCAAAACAGACGCAGATGCGTACCTGTCAGGTAGAATTAAAGCTATGACAAGACATAGAACTGCAAAAAATGATGACAAGGCAACAATTAGTTTCCTGCCATTCCAAAGAGCTCGGACGACCTCACGAAGATCAATTTGGTCTTCGTTTACAAGAAGTGGAATGTCATTCTGCAAAATATATGGCCCTTAATTGGTGCATAGCACCATAATTAGCTTAATTAGTGAGTTATTAGTTACTGCGATATTTCAAGACACTTTTTATTGATGAAAAAGCAAATAGCAGTGCGCAAATTTATCACATATTCAAAGTTCTCATGAGGTTTTTTTCGCCCTGAGATCTGATTGCGTTTTCAACGGGCTTTTTGGTTAACAACCCGGCATCTCGACAGTGGTAGCGCAGTAACCTATGCGAAGTTACTCGCGATGCCCTTCCCGGCGGTCTTGTAGGCTCTTTAATAAAATACATATTAAATGCGTCAAGTCGCTCGGAGGCTTCATGCCGGCTGTTCCAATCTCGGCAAACCCATGCGCCATAGTGCGTACGATGCTTTGCATTACGCTTTAGCCAGAGAAAGTTTTTATACTTGCGCCAGCGATAGCTTTTAAACTGCTCACTGCTTTCAGGACGCACTGCCGAGGGCAATTCAAGCTTATCGGCGGTCACATTAACCAGCTTGCCGTTTCTCAGAACGCCGGGGGTTATAAACCAGCCATCGTTCTTTTGCGGATAAGGGGCAAACATACTCCAGTACTGCTCGAGGCGAAGTCCGCGATAAAGCGGATCAAAAAATTTCGGCGCGGGAATTCGATAGCCTTTGGTAACACCGGTGTCTATTCCATGGACTGGATTCCAGACCTTAATTGAGGAGAGGTTCTGCCACAACAGAAGTGCGGTCAAAACAGCGACAAACACTGAGCCGGTTAGGCCGACACGGGGGTAAGTTTTACGCCAAGGCATCCAGCGGGCAGTCAGGGTTCCGAAGCCATAGCGGTGATCGCCGATCCAGTTATAGGCGCGATCTCCTGCAGCACCGGCTTTTTGCATTTGCTTCGCGAGCCAGGCAAATCGTGGATTAGACTGTATAACAAATACCAGTGCTTCCCAGCGCAAACGCTGAACTCCCTGCTCGTCTACCACGACCCAGCTATTCTCACGCTCGAGAATTGGGCCTATATGTTTATCATCCTGAGCCGCTGCAATGGTTGCATTCAATCCCAGCAGGTAGCGAAGCAGATAACAGGTTTTCTCGCAGAAGGTACATTCCTTATCAAAATACATCTGTATTAAAGGCTTATTCTTCTTTTCCGACTTTCCTGAGCGCCACAGAAAATCCATTACTGAGGATGGCAAAATGGCGATAAGAGATAAACTGGAGATAAACGGAAACAGACCAATACGCAGATTAAACATAAAGCCTATTTCCATAGCGATAAGAGCGACCACTACCAGTGTACGGAAACCTGCAAACCACAGTGGACTCAAGGCCAATATTGGCCCTATCAACTCTAGCCACCAGACATATTGAGTTAGTACGCCAGTAAATCCATGCCAGTCGCGCCATAGAGAAGCCAAACCAAAAGCGACCTGATCATTGTGCAAGGCATAGTAAATACCGGTGCCATCACGCACCCATTCAACCCCGGTTTTAAGCAGCGCCGAGAAAAAATAAACCGACATAACCTGCAATACCAGAGCCACACTTACCGTACTAAAGTAGCGGTTCGATGTTCGCGGCTCACGGACCATAGAGGCATCTATAGAGGCACGTTCACCCCAGGGAAGGAAGCAACCCCAAAAGGTTAATAGCAACAATAGGTTATCACCACCCTGCTGCAGGTAAGGGTTGCGTGTATGTAGGGAGGCGAGAAATATAAAGCTGGCGATCGATGCCAGGCGCGTACGTATACCAAGCATCAGCATCATCGCAAAACCTGCGGCGATAACCATTAGCGACATAGCCCATAATGGTTCAGCGTTAACCCAATATAACGACCAGTGCCAGCCAGAATTTACCGACATCGATATCTCGCGGGACATAACACCCCGGTCGGTCATAAATGCCATAAAACTGGGCGCACGCAACAAAAGATCGGTCAAAATCAATGCGCCAACACCAATACGCATTAACGCCAGTGCACGAAGATCGAGAGCGAAAGGATTGGATAATGATTTAAATAACGAACGCATGTTTTTTTGTGTACCAGAATTATAATAATTATGCGCGTATCCTACAGAAGGGCAGGTAAAAAAGGAACCAGAGATAAAACCCAAAAAGCCTATTCTATGGGGGGGGGTAAATGGCCTATTCGAGTACTCAAAAACGTTAATAAAATGCGGCTTATAAAGTTGGCAGACAAAAAAACGGCCGCCTAAGCGACCGTATTATCTAACAGCAGCAGATTGTTACTCGAGAGTTATACGCTGCATATTTTTCTTGATTGTTTTACTTCCCACGCCCTTGACCATCATCAGGGCATCAAGACTCTGGAAGGCACCGTTGGCATCTCGATAGGCGACTATGGCTTGCGCTGTCTTTATTCCTATACCTTTGAGAGAAGCTGCAAGTTCGGATGCGGATGCGCTATTGATATTAACCTGCTGCTGAGTCTGCTCAGAGACAAGCGCCCTACCCTGATCTGCTGGCGCAGAAAAAACAACAGAGGAACCGCAGAGGGCGATAAGAGAGGCACCGATCCAGAGAATTTTCTTACTTTTATTTAATCTGTTTTTTAACCTTTGTTTCAACATGGTCTAACTCCTTGTAGATTGATATGTTTTTGCGTCACAACTATCAATGATCATCCCTGTTTCATTCCCTTGAAGCTAAGCTTCACAGAGTCTTCACCACAAAACAGCCTGCGACAGAGCAATACTGGCAAAAAGTCAGCGATAAACGGCAAGATCAGATCACAAAAACATTAATTTCGCCTCTTCTAATTGACAAAAACTTCAGCGGTTACTATAGTTCGCGCCCGCTGTGAGAGCTGGTGCAATAAGACCACAAAAGCTGATCACAGATATCGAGGAAACAGTCTCGGTGAAGGACAGGACGCCCGAAAGCGACCACGCGCGGGTCGACGTGAAATTAGCGCAGTTTTAGAAGTAAAAAGTCCATCTAGTTATATGCCCAGGTGGTGAAATTGGTAGACGACGGTCAGGATGACCAAGTGTCGTGAAGGACAGGACGTCCGAGAGCGACCACGCGTAGCGTGTCGATACCAAGTTTTTAGTGACACTAAAGTAGCAGTAACAAACCCATCTAGTTATATGCCCAGGTGGTGAAATTGGTAGACACGCCAGCTTCAGGTGCTGGTCCTCGCAAGGGGGTGGAGGTTCAAGTCCTCTCCTGGGCACCATTAAATATCTAAAGTCGATTCGGCTGAAAATTCTATCTATCGCACATTATCCCAACCGGGACTTGAACCGGAACGAGGTTCACAAACTATGCCCACGGCAGAGTTTGGACGAGGCGCAACGCGCCGATGCCCCGCAGGGGTCAAAACAGCCCACAGGCTGTTTTTATCAACCCTCTCCTGGGCACCATATATAGAAAGGCCGTCACTTTTGAGACGGCCTTTTTCGTTTCTGAGCAATAAGCGATTGAATTTACGAGGCGTATTCGCCCTCTTGCCTCACAATCAACTCAACCAATGGCTCGTTAATGTAAAAATTATTACGCCCCACCTTATGCTTGCTGACAAAGCCTTTCTCAGTCAGCGCCTCAAGGTATTTAGTCGCAGTTATACGAGTGACACCCAATTGATCAACCACAAACTGCACTTTGGTATAGGGATGAAAAAAAAGGTTATTCAGTAACTCCTGACTATACATTTTAGGCAATTCTGTACGCATGCGTTGCTTGGTGAGCATTATCAGGTCACGCATCTGATGCACAAAGTCAATCGTCTCCTTAAACTCTCATCTGACCCCAATTTACTCATCTGACCCCAATTTACTCAATTTACTAAACTCTCATCTGACCCCAATTTACTCATCTGACCCCAATTTACTAAAACTCTCATCTGACCCCAATTTACTCAATTTACTAAAACTCTCATCTGACCCCAATTTACTCTCAATTTACTTCTGACCCCAATTTACTCATCTGACCCCAATTTACTCAATTTACTTCAGCCGTGGTTAAAACATCATCTATGGTAGCCGCCATGCCTTGCCACCCCAGTATCAAAAGCATTATCGAAATCACTGCGGCAAATAGTCTCGCTAAAACTCTACCCAAAGTGAACTTTTAGGCTGGCCCCTGTGTACAAAAACTATCCGATCGCTTTTCCTGACGGCTAAAAAACTTGGTGTTTTTATAGGGTAACTTCATAAAGCCCGACACCCCCAGACCATCAATCTGATCAAGATTGGTCAGTATCTCACTGAGACAGCGGCGAAACTCATGCTCCCTAGATTTATCCAGCAGGGTGAAATAGTTATGAATTTTTAAATCCTTTTCCACCGCCTCAAAAATAATGCAACCGGTGTGATGTATCTGATTCATAACGGCCAGTATCTGCATAATTGATTCTGGCAACTGTAGCCTCTCATCTGGATCACTGCCATCTTCAAAGTAGGAGTGCAGGCGGGTTTTGTTATCGTCATTATCTGAAGGGCTAATCTCTGAAGGACTTATCTCTGAAGGCAAGAGCTCGCCTATATCAAAGGAAATCTGCAAATCCGAGTCGACCAAAAATTTTTGCTGGGCATTTTCACGCTCTATATGCAGGGTTTTTCGCGCATCAAACATACAGCTTTTAAACACCCCTTTTTTATTGATCGCACGACCCAGAGATACCACATTGTTAATTGCATTGATCAACGCTGGAGCATATTCAGCATCGTAGAGATTGAGATTGGAGTCTATATAGACACCACCATCATCCCATCTAACCGCCAGACCGCCCGCGACGGGATAACGGCCTAGATGGGTAACCGCAATCACAAAGGCCTTTTCTGTATCACCCATACCGCTGAGATAATTTTTATACTCACCATAGCCCCCCAGACTTCCCACCAGTGGATGCTTGGCATAGCGGGGCTGAGCTTCAAACACGTCGGAACCAATCTCCTGACGGAGAAAACCCTTGCGCGAGCTGTACACCACTGTCTCTACCGTCACTTCACTGGAGGTAATCTGCAGTGGAATAAGTGACTCTTCCTGAGCCCTTATGGCGGACTCTGAGCGACTGACAATATGCTTCATATAGCGCATATTCTCGAAAAAGTAGTCCCCTGCTCTGCAGCGAGTATCGGCATCGTCATCGAGCATGCCGGCCAGGGTTCTGGCAAATTCTATCGGCAGCCCCAGAGACTCCAGAGTGATAACCTTTTTACCAAAACGACTGCCCTGCCCTGAGGCCAATGCGTAGAGAGTTCCGGCCAGACCCTGTTCATCAAAGCGCGGTGTGGAGCAGGCTCCCTGCAGCTGCTCTTCGCCGATAAAATATATATCGCCGAGTTTTGCATTGCTCTTTTGGTATTCCATATTGATGGCGTCTATACCGAGGCTATCAATGCGATCACCGAGATGATTCTCCTGGGCAACCACCGCTGCACCCCAATCAATCAACGAGACTGTTTCAGAGTCGGGATCAAACATTATATTTGATGGCTTTATATCGCCATGAACTATAGTTGAACGGCCGGAATTATTGCGCAGACGCAACAGAATATCTGACATCTGTGCGGCAATTTTCAGTACCAGCCGTGGTTCGAGTTTGCCCACCTGACGGGCATAATCTTGCAGGTTAATCCCCGGTGCGCGGGACATCATCAATATGGATTGGCCGCGCACATGTTGAAAGGCGATATATTCAGGAATGCCCTGATGGGCAACCTGACTGAGCATAAAGCCCTCTTCTTCGAGGCGATCTTTAATATGCTGTGGCAGTGTGATACGCGAGAATTTAAAGACATATTGCTGTGTCTGCGAATCATCTTCACCGCCACTGGTACCGGCAAAAACAAAGCCGTAGGCGCCGTTGCCTATTAGCTCAATATTGCTGTATCCGAGACGCTCTAGCTGCGACTCACAGAGCTCTAACCAACTCTTTAGCTTGCGTGCATCTTTTTGACTGAGCAGATAAAACGATTGCTCTTCATTGATATAGAAATGCTGTAGGTTTTTGCTCTCATGTAAACTCACGTTTTAGTACCTCACTTCTGGTAACTGACAGCTAAACTCTAATTATCAAGAGCTAACATTAAGAGCTAAAAATTAAGAGCATCAGATCATGGCAGCCAGCATGGTCGATGGAACTTCTAAATAACCCATCCATAAATTATTAAACCGGGCCATGGTGCCGCCATCGATTACCCGATGGTCACCAGACCAACTTACAGTCATGATCTTTCGCGCCACTAAATCTCCCTGCTCGTTGTAACGGGGCAGGGTCTGAATCTTGCCTAGGGCGACAATCGCCACACCGGGCTTATTGATAATCGGTGTCGCGGCCGTGCCGCCAATAGCACCTATATTGGAGATAGTGATGGTGCCCCCGGAGAGATCCTGAGGGTCAATTTTTCCACTGCGAGCCGCCGCAGTTAGACGCATCACTTCCCGTGCTATATCCAATATGCCCAACTGCTGGACATTCTTGATATTTGGCACCAACAGGCCGGTTTTTCCATCCACTGCCATACCTATGTTATGGCTGCCTACATAGGTCAGCTCGCTAAAATCATCGTTGGTGCGGCTATTGAGAATCGGAAATTCTTTTATCGCCAACGACAGCGCTTTAATAAATAACGGCATCAGGGTTATTTTTATATCATCTTTTCCATAGCTCTCTTTCAGTTTTTGGCGCAGCTCCATCAACTCAGTGACATCGACTTCATCCACATAGGTAAAGTGGGGAATGGTTGAGACCGCATCTCTCATGCGCTCAGCCATAATTTTTCGCACGCCTCTTATGAGCTCAACACGCTCCTCCATTACAGGCGATATTCCAGCCGTAGTGGATGACGGCGAAGATTGATTAGCCCCGACCAAAAAACCAAGTATGTCTTCTTTTAATACGCGGCCCTGTCTTCCTGTCCCCACTATGGTTGCCAAATCTAATTGATGTTCGCGGGCCATTTTGCGAACTGCGGGGGTACTTAATACCTTCTGGTTCACAGTATTGTCTGAGGTCACAGCATCTGAGGCTATAACCGATGACGGAACAGCTACCGCCTGTTCAGCAGGCGCGGCTGCCTTCTCAGGCAAGCTTTCGGTGACTGCTGCCTCTTCGCCATCCAATTCAATAGCAAACAGCGGCTCATGGACTTTAGCGGTATCGCCCTCCGCATAATGCAGCCGAGTAATACGACCGTTGTACATTGAGGGAATTTCCACAATGGCTTTGTCAGTGCTGACATCGACAACAATCTGATCTTCTTCAATTCTGTCGCCCTCTTTGATCTTCCATTCGATCACTTCACACTCGACAATACCTTCGCCAATATCCGGCAATATAAAATCTTTTTGCATAACTGCTTCCTCTCTCCTCTTTCCTCGTTCCCTGGAATTCTATCGGCCGCTCTAAAAGGCCAGACTCGACTTAATCGCTTGGTAAATTTTTAGATAATCCGGTAGATACTGTTTTTCCTGGATCAGCGGGAATGGTGTATCTAACCCTGTAACCCTAGTGATAGGTGCTTCCAGATTTAAAAAGCAGCGCTCTTGAATAGTCGCGGCGATTTCACCGGCAAAGCCACCGGTTCGTGGTGCCTCATGGCTGATTAGCAGACGACCGGTTTTACTCACCGAATTAGCCACACAGTCCCTGTCCCAGGGCAGTAAGGTACAGAGATCGATCACTTCACAGGCGATACCATCAGCGGCGGCAAGTTCGGCGGCTTTATTAATCTGAATCATCTGTGCCCCCCAACCCAGCAGGGTTATATCGGTGCCCTCACAAACCACTTCAGCAACGCCCAGCGCTAACTCATAATCCTGCTCTGGAACCTCGCCTACCGAGGCACGATAGATCGCCTTGGGTTCAAAAAAGATCACTGGATTCGGGTCGCGGATGGCGGCTAATAACAGCCCCTTAGCCTGATAGGGATTGCTTGGAATAACTACCTTGAGGCCTGGGGTATGGCAGAAATAAGCTTCCGGGGATTGGGAGTGATAGAGCCCGCCGTCGATACCGCCACCATAGGGTGCGCGAATAGTCAGGCCGCCGCAGTTAAATTCATCGCCACTGCGATAGCGAAATTTGGCTGCTTCATTAACAATCTGATCAAAGGCGGGAAAGATATAGTCGGCAAACTGAATTTCTGCCACCGCCACTGAGCCCTGGGCCGCCAGACCAATGGCAAAGCCGGCGATACCCTGTTCGGTAAGCGGGGTATTAAAGCAGCGCGGCTTGCCGTACTTTTCCTGCAGGTTGCTGGTAGCGCGGAAGACACCGCCAAACTTGCCTATATCTTCACCCAGACAGATAACCTGTTCATTTTCCGCCATGGCTATATCCAGCCCGCTATTGACCGCCTGAAGTAAGTTCATCTTTGTTGTTGTCATCTCGTCCATCAGCTAGCCCTCCCCGTGCATGCGGTTGCTGTCTGGATAGTTGTTGGGATACTTGGCTATATGCTTTTCAAGACTTTCAAACTGCTCGAGAAGATGCGCCGGAGGGGTTTTATAGACATCGGTAATCAAGTCTTTGAGGGACGGCTTGGGGCGCTTCTCTGCCAGTTTGAGCTCGGCGAGAATCTCAGCGTGGTAGGTTTTATGCAGCTCTTCGTCACGACCTTCATCCCACCACTGCTGGTTGATCAGCCAGTTTTTCATGCGGCTGATAGGATCTTTCTGTCGCCATTTTTCCTCTTCCTGCGGACTGCGATAGCCACTCGGATCATCGGAGGTTGAATGAGCGCCAAGACGGTAGCTCATGGTTTCAATCAATACTGGTTGCTGCTGTTCTACGGCTATTTTTCGCGCCTCAACGGCCGCGGCATACACCGCCAGAATATCGTTGCCATCAACGCGGATAGTTTTAATGCCATAGGCCACGCCGCGCGGAGCAATACCATCCCCTGCATACTGTTCCGAAGAGGGCGTGGAAATGGCATAGCCATTGTTGCGCACCACAAAAACCACTGGACTCTTTAGCACTGCCGCCATATTTAGGCCGGCATGGAAGTCTCCTTCCGAAGCCGCTCCATCACCAAAATAGCACAGCGTACAGGCATCATTTCCCGCCAGCTTTTGCCCGTAGGCATAACCCGCAGCCTGAGGTATCTGGGTTGCCAGTGGCGAGCGAATAGTCATAAAGTGAAGATCCCGGCAGCCGTAATGAACCGGCATCTGACGGCCTTTGCCCAAATCTTTACCATTGCTGAATAGCTGGTTCATAAACTGTTCGGTGGTGAAACCGCGAAAACGCAGGGCGACCTGTTCTCGATACTGGCCCATCACCATATCGTCTGGATTAAAGGCTGCGATAGTGCCTGCAACCGAGGCTTCTTCCCCGGTACAGGTGAGATAAAAACTCAAGCGCCCCTGCCGCTGTGCGCTGACCATGCGCTCGTCAAGAGTACGGGTATAAACCATATCGCTGTAGATTTTCTTCGCCAGCTGTTCACCAATCTGTGGTGTTTGCGCGCCTTTGGTTAAGCGTCCATCCGCCTTTAAAACACTCAGCGTGGGAATAGTTAATGCGGACCCATCGATAAACATTACGCTGGCTGCTTGCTTACTCTTAGCTGAATTTTTTTGTGCATTTTTAACTGCCATGTGACACCCCTGCAATTCCGTTTATAACTTATATTTCAGGGCATAAAATTAGCATGATGATTGCTAGGGAATCCTGCCAAAGTGCTTAAGCCGCACAGACTGTTAAGATAGGTTGTAGCGCAAAGATTGGATTTAATAACGAAATATTGCGCAATCTTTCCTATACTCAAATAAATCACTAATTACTCTGTTAGCTATGGCAGATCACTGTATTTGCTCGCATTTGCCCGTATCAGATTTTCCAATGCCGTCGTTGAGACTGGCCAACCGCAAAATTAATCACTATAAAAAGTATAGAAGCCCTATGAATGAATACAAATTGGATAGTATTGATTGGAAGATTCTCAATACCCTGCAAGCCGATGCAGGGATTTCCAATCTGGAACTGGCGGATCAGGTCTGCCTATCTCCCTCACCCTGCTCCAGACGGGTGAAAAACCTTGAGGTCCTCGGTTATATCAGTCGCCGTGTCACACTGATCGACCCGCTGAAAGCCGGGTTGCCAGTGACTGTCTTTGTTCAGGTCACCATGCACCATCAGGTCAAAAAAGATCTCGATCACTTCGCCCATCAGGTGCTTAACTGGCCGGAGGTGATGGAGTGTTATTTAATGACTGGCGATTTTGATTACTTGATTCGCGTAGTCGCACCCGACCTGCTTGCCTATCAGGCTTTTCTCGACAAACTGACCCAGGTCGAAGGCCTGGATCATGTCAAGAGCAGCTTTTCCCTTAAACCGATTTGCTATAAGACTGAGTTGCCATTGGGGCATTTGACCGAGTCGGTTGCCAACAGTTAGTGGCGCTATTAAAGCGCTCTTCGGCAACCCGGTCGGCGATCACAAAAGTCGGCAGATTCTCTGCTTCACTGCGCGCAAATATTTCTTTTAGAGTGGTACCAATCCCCTCAACTTTAGTCGATAGATCACTGGCATAGTTTTCCGCGCTGTAGTCAGCACTGAGCATTTTTCGTTGGTAGTAGACATCGATAATACCGCCGGCATTGACCACATAATCAGGCGCATATAAAACACCGCGATTATGAAGTAGCTGTCCATGGTCAGTGGTGGCCAATTGATTATTGGCGGCGCCGGCGACAATCGTGGCCCTGAGTTGATCAATGGTTTGGTCATTAATTGCAGCGCCCAGCGCACAGGGGGCAAAGACATCGACATCTAGCGCAAATATCTTATCGCCAGCCACTGCAGTGGCATTTAATTCGCCAACTGCACGGTCGACATTGGCCTGAACTATATCGGTAACAAACAGTTCTGCTCCGGCTTCATGCAGATACTCCGCCAGACGATAACCAACATTACCCAGCCCCTGAATAGCCACCCTAAGCCCCTGCAAATTAGCCCGCCCCAACTTATAGGTCACTGCTTCACGGAGGCTGACAAACACTCCGTAAGCGGTACTCGGCGATGGATCTCCACCGTGATCAGAGGCTTTATCGACACCACTGATGTAACTGGTACGCTGGCTCATTTTAAGAATATCGGGTACCGAGGTTCCAGAGTCTTCCGCAGTGATATAGCGACCGCCCAAACCTTCGATAAAGTCACCCATGGCATAAAGAAGTTCATCGCTCTTTTGGCTGCGTGGGTCGCCAATAATCACCGCCTTGCCGCCGCCTAACTTCAGGTTGGCCAATGCAGACTTGTAAGTCATGCCTCTGGAGAGCCGCAGCACATCAGTTAAAGCCTCTTCATCAGTGGCGTAGGGCCACATTCGACAGCCGCCGAGGGCTTGACCCAGATTGGTGTTGTGAACGGCAATAATGGCTTTTAAACCGGTTTTTTTATCTTTGAAGAAAGCGACCTGCTGATGATTATCAAATTCGCGGTGAGAGAAAACCGACATATTCCAGGCTCCAGTTCCATTGGTATGTTTATCAATAATTATCTGGAATTCTAGCACTGGCACTGCGAAGAGAAATTGCGTATCCGTACTTTTAGCAAAGGCTTTTAGCAGTACTCGCTGTATTTTTCTGAGCGGCGAAATTATTCACCAAATGGAAGGCTTGCGATTGATATAAGGCTTGGTAATTCAACATCTGCTAGTTGATGACCATCAATTTTCTCAGGCGACTGTTACTTATAATTTTAGCTACAGCTTTGCAGGCAGCTTAAAAATTAATTTTCATCTAAACATATATAAAAGGAGATTTAAGATGAGTCTAATGTTGAGAGAACCCACCCAGATAATGAATCGATTTCAGGACGAATTTAATCATTTATTCCGCAACTTCGGCGAGAGATCTTCAATATTTCCCGACGAGGACAGCAATGTGATTACCAGTGAGTGGATACCGACGGTTGATATAGTCGAAGACGAAAATGAGTTTGTTATCAGCGCGGATATTCCGGGAGTCAAGACCAAAGATATTGAGATCAGTATGAACGATGGCATTTTATCCATTAAGGGCGAACGACAAACGGAAAAAAGTGAAGAGCACAACGGTTACTATCGCAGCGAGTGTTCCCATGGCACTTTTCATCGACGCTTTAGTCTTCCCGACTCTGCGGATCCCGAAAAAATAGTCGCCAAGGGTAAAGATGGGGTTTTGACAATCACCTTGGGCAAGCGTGAAATATCCAAGCCAAAACTCATTCGTATTCAGTCCTGATCTATTCTCTGGATAGGTTTAAAACCTCCGCTATACAAGGTAAAAAGTCCTCTGGCGGAGGTTTCCCCTTTTCTCAAAAACTGCTCTAACGCTGGGCAACCAGCAGTGACTTATACAGCTGAGCGTATTCTTTGGCGCTGCTCTCCCAGGAAAAATCCTCGCACATACCCGCGCGCTGCAAATCACGCCACAACAATCTGTTGCTGTAGACAAACTCCAGCCGTTGCAGGGCTTCAACTAAGGCGCTGCTACTGTACTGCCAAAACAACACTCCCGTGGCATCGGCAATATCCTCTGAAAATGGCGGTATATCAATAATCGTATCCGCCAGCCCGCCTACACCCTGGGCGACCGGTATGGTGCCGTAACGCTGGGCGTACATCTGGGTTAGACCGCAGGGTTCATAGCGCGAGGGTATTAACAGCGCATCGGCACCAGCAATAACAAGGTGGGCGATTTTTTCGTCGTAACCCAGTTTGACCTCAATACGCGATGGATACTTTAATGCTGCCTGCTTAAAAGCTTTCTCCAGCTTCTGGTCACCGCTACCCAACAGCAGAATATCCACTGGCATCTGCATAATCAGTGGCAGAGCTTCGAGCAGCAGGTCGAACCCTTTCTGTGGGGTCAGGCGCGAGACTACACCGAGCACCAGACGCTCACTGTTGCGCGCATGAAAAAACGCTTCCTGCAGGGCTAATTTATTAAAAACTTTGCGATGCAGGCTGCTGGTTCCATAGACCGTATCAATTAATTGATCGTTACCGGGATCCCACAATCGGTTATCAATGCCGTTGGCAATACCTGAAAAACGCGGCCCAATACTCTGCAAAAGCCCCTCGAGACCGCAGCCAAACTGTTCGGTTAACACCTCTCTTGCATAACCTGCACTTACCGTATTGACTGCATCAGAGAAAACAATAGCGGCTTTCATAAACGACATCTGGCCATAAAACTCCACTGCCCGGTAATCCCAAAGGCGCTTGCCATCGACCATCTCAGGCAGCTTAAGGGCTTTAAACTCCTCTTCATCAAACAGCCCCTGGTAGGCCAGGTTGTGAATCGTAAACAGGGTTCGCGGACGCGGTTTAGCGGTCGCCAGCAACAGCGGTACCAGCCCGGTATGCCAGTCATTGCAGTGGACTATATCCGGCTGCCAGGATTGGTCTGCCTGGTCCATGGCAATCAAGGTTACCATTCGGCAAAACAACGCGAAGCGTTTGGCGTTATCCGGCCAGCCATGCTCCCGGTCTTCACCATAGGGGCCTCCGGAGCGATCAAAAAGCTCAGGGCAATCGATTAAATAGACTGGAATAGCCGTGTTTTCCAGATTGATTTTTAACAGGCTAAGCCGATAGCCATCAATGCGCGTGCTGAACGCAACAACCGCTCTCAGATGACCTAGCTCGTTTAATAGGCTGCGATAGGCGGGTAGAACAATGCGCACCTGATGTCCGAGACGACTCAGGGCAAGAGGCAGGTTATAGGCAACATCGGCAAGCCCGCCGGTTTTGATCAGTGGGTAGAGTTCGCTGCAGGCAAAGAGAATCTTCACTGTACTCAGTCACCCACCCTGGTCAGCACAATTGCTGCCAGCGGCGGCAAGAGCATTATCAGGGAGTGCGGCTGCCCCATACAGGCGACCGGCCGGGTTTTAAGCAGACCACTGTTGCCCATATTAGTGCCCGCGTAGAATTGAGAATCAGAATTAATCAGTTCCCGGTAAGTTCCGTTTTCGGGGACGCCGATGCAGTACTGATGGCGAGGCACAGGGGTAAAGTTAAGAACAACCAGAATCGATTCGCCGTCGGCTCTGCGCCTGTAAGAAAGGACCGATTGCTGGCTGTCGTGACAGTCCAGCCAATGAAACCCCTGGGCATCGAAGTCGTACCCATAGAGCGCGGAATGGTGCTGGTAGAGATCATTGAGATCCTTGATCAAGTGACTGATACCGCGATGCCTGTGCGAGCTTGGTTCAGAGAGCAGCTGCCAATCCAGTGCCTGATCACAGCGCCACTCCTGCCGCTGGGCAAATTCGCAGCCCATAAAAAGGCATTTTTTCCCCGGCCAGGTGTATAAAAAGACGTACAGCAATCTGAGGTTGGCAAATTTTTGCCAGTCGTCACCCGCCATCTTTTCAAGCAGGGATTTCTTGCCGTGGACAACTTCATCGTGAGAGAGCGCCAGCATAAAATTTTCATGGTGGGCATAGAGGGCACTAAAGGTTAAAAGCTGGTGATGGTAGCGGCGATGGATCGGGTCTTTGCCAAGATATTCAAGACTGTCATGCATCCAGCCCATATTCCATTTCATGGAAAATCCAAGACCGCCAATCCAGGTTGGCCGACTGACCTGGGGCCACTGGGTGGACTCTTCAGCAATCATCATAGCGCCGGGAAATTGTTCGTGGACAATTTCATTCAGCTGTCGAAGAAAGGCTATGGCATCGAGGTTTTCATTGCCACCAAATTGGTTTGGCAGCCATTCATTTTCACCGCGCGAGTAATCCAGGTAGATCATCGAGGCCACTGCATCCACGCGCAGGCCGTCGATATGAAATTCCCTAAACCAATAGAGGGCATTGGCCAGTAAAAAATTCTTCACTTCGTTGCGGGCAAAATTAAATGTCAGCGTGCCCCAGTCGGGATGTTCTGCCAGGCGCGCATCGAAGTGTTCATAGAGGGGCGAACCATCAAACTGTGCAAGTCCATGTTCATCCTTTGGGAAATGCCCTGCTACCCAGTCGACCAGAACACCGATCTTGTAACCATGGGCGCAATCGATAAAGTAGCGAAAATCATCCGCCGAACCAAATCTACTTGAAGGAGAATAGTAGCCTGTGCACTGGTAACCCCAGGATTCATCCAGCGGGTGTTCGGCAACAGGCATAAGCTCAATATGGGTAAAGCCGAGATCCTTTACGTAAGGCAGCAGTTGATGAGCGAGCGCTCTCCAGCTGAGGAAGCTTCCGTTCTCATCGCGCCGCCAGGAGCCCACATGAAGTTCGTACACAGAGACTGGCTGGTGCTGCCAATCCCACTGGCGGCGCCTCTCCATCCACAGATGATCAGACCAGCTAAAAGTACTTTCAGCGCAGACAACAGAGGCATTTTCCGGTCGCAGTTGGGCGCTCTGGGCATAGGGATCGGCTTTTAGGGAGAGTTTGCTGGTGCCGCGCTGGGATATTTCGTATTTATACAGCACTTGCACACCGAGCCCGGGAATAAACAATTCCCATACCCCGCTTCTGCCCCGGGAACGCATGGGATGACTACGACCATTCCAGTTATTGTGATCGCCAACCACACTGACACGCTCGGCCTCTGGCGCCCAGACGGCAAATAAAACACCGTTTATGTGATCGACTTTATGCAGATGGGCGCCGAGCTTTTGGTAGATATGCTGATGGCAGCCCTCCGCAAACAGATGTAAATCAAGGTCGCTCAGCTGTGGTGCAAAGCTGTAGGGATCACAGGAGTAATGACAGTTCCCCTCATAGTCCACCCAGCGGATCATATAATGTTTAGGCAACGCCTCGCTTCCGACCCATTCAAACAGATCAGTATTGCCAAGCCGCTGCATTGGCAGCGATGGATCTTCGATTGATGCGCTGCCCGCATTGGGCAACAGCACACAAACTCGCCACTGATCATCAGCGATCCAGTGACGCCCCAAAACACTAAATGGATCGTGATGGCGCATCTCCAATAACCGCTGCAGCGGCTCGGTAATCTGCCCGCAAACTGCTGAACTGAGGTCGGGATTAATTTCTGGCTCCATATCAGAAGGATCACTAATAGCAGAACCTCAAACCGTCAATGGCATGGGTGCATGATGGCCAGTGACCGCCTTTAACATTCCCTCGGTGCGATAAAACGGCAGCTCTGCATCATCGGCGCTATTCGAGCGGGCGATAATATCACCAGAGGTGACAATACCCGCCAGCTTGCCTTGACTGTTGACCACCGGAAGTCTGCGTACGCTGTGTTCACGCATTAAATCCAGCGCCTGCTCAATATCCGTCTCAGTTTCACATTTATACAGCTGCTGGCTATCGGTAATATCCCGAGCGTTTAACTCCCACAGCGGTTTCTTTTGCAGGGCTGCACCCATGGCTATATCGCGATCAGTAATCATCGCAATGGGATTCTGTTGATCATCGACAACGGGCACTGCACCGCAGTCATTATTCCACATTGTCATGGCCACAGAATTTAATGGGGTGGTTGGTGAGCAGGTGTATACCTGACTCGTCATCATCTCTTTTACGTTCATATGCTTTCTACTCCTGGTCAGTGAAATCGCGGCAGCGAACTGTTGAGAATAGTCATAGAAATTAGCCCGTTAAGTGTTGATCGGGGTCAAGATTACCAAGCCTGGTCGGTGGTCAAATTTTCCCTGTTGCCTGTGGTTAATTTCTAACCAGGAATAACTGAAAGGATTGCTAACACAATGAATCAAATTGTGGTGGATAAGAACTGGTTGCCCGAAACAGTCCGCCAGGCGAGCAATAGTCGTTTTGTCAGTCGACTGACAAAGAACAGCCTGGCATTAATTCTTGCCGGCGGCTGCGGTTCGCGCCTCAATCAATTGACCCACTGGCGCGCCAAGCCTGCAGTGCCGTTTGGCGGTCAATTTAGAATTATTGATTTCACCCTGTCCAACTGCGTCAATTCAGGCATTCGCCGTATTGGTGTACTGACCCAGTACAAGGCACATTCGCTGATCAGGCATATTCAGCGTGGCTGGGGATTTTTACATGGGGATTTCGGTGAGTTTATCGAACTGCTGCCCGCCCAGCAGCGCCTTGAGAGCAGTTGGTATCTGGGCACGGCAGATGCGGTGTACCAAAATATTGATATTTTGCGCAATCACAATCCCCGCTATGTGCTGATTTTGGCCGGGGACCATATTTATAAAATGGACTATGGGCCAATGCTGGCTAAGCATGTGGAACAGGGCGCGAAACTGACCATTGGCTGTATTGAAATGCCCATGGACCAGGCCAGTGCTTTCGGGGTGATGGCGATTGATAAGGATGGGCGGGTCAGGGATTTCGTCGAAAAACCCGAACAGCCTAGCCCTATACCCGGCAGGCCAGACCGCGCATTGATCTCCATGGGTATTTATATCTTCGACAGCCAGTTCCTGATCGATCAACTGATTGCGGATGCCGAGTGCCCGCAGTCGGGCCATGATTTTGGTGTCGATATTATTCCCTCCCTAATTCACAAACACCCTGTTTATGCCTACGCCTTTCGCGATGCAGCGCAACAGCGGCAAGCCTATTGGCGGGATGTGGGCACGGTGGATGCCTACTGGCGCAGCAATCTTGAGTTGATCGGTGTGACCCCCGAACTCAACCTCTATGACCGCGAGTGGCCGATCTGGACCTGTCGCGAACAGACACCACCGGCAAAATTTGTCTTTGATGAACCGGATCGTCGCGGTTTAGCCATAGATTCGATGGTCTCCGGCGGCTGCATTATCTCAGGCGCTAAAGTCAGGCATGCTCTGCTCTTTAACAATGTCACTGTAGATGAAGGCAGCAGCGTCGAAAACTCGGTGGTACTCCCAGAGGTGAGCATTGGCAAACAGTGCACAATCAACAACGCCGTTATCGACAAGGGCGCAATAATTCCGGACCATATGGTTATCGGCGAAAATGCCCAAGAGGACGCCCGGCGCTTTTATGTCAGCCCCGGCGGTGTTGTTTTAGTAACCGCAGAAATGCTCGGTCAGGTGCTGCACCATGCCCCGAGATAACCCGCTTAATGTGGTGCTCTGCTGGCATATGCATCAGCCGCAGTATCGCGACAACCTTAAAGGAAGCTGCAGCGAACCCTGGACTTATCTGCGAGCGATTAAAGACTACAGTGATATGGCGGCCCATTTAGAGCAGGTGCCCAACAGCCGTGCGGTGATTAATTTTAGTCCGCTGTTACTGCAGCAGATCGATGATTATAACCGTCAATTTAACGCCTATTTTGTCGATAACAAACCACCCCAGGAACCCATTTTAGCGGCACTGGTAGAGCCGGTTGTCAATATCGATCCCCAACACCGCTACCAACTGGTCAAGGAATGTCTCAGTCACCACAATTACAACAGCGGCCAACATTTTGAACAGTATGTGGCACTGACTAATATTGGCCAGCATATTCTCGACAACCCCGGTCATCTCGATTATGTCAGCGACGAGTTCTTTACTGATCTACTGGTGTGGTTTCACCTGACATGGCTGGGGGAAACCGTGCGCCGCGACGATCCCCGGGCCCAGACACTGATCAAAAAAGCGCGACGCTATACGATGTTTGAACGCATCCAGTTAGTGAGAATTATCAGTGAGCAGGTCAGTCAGATTGTGCCTCGCTACCAGGCCCTGGCCAGTGCTAAATCAATAGAGCTCTCCATGACACCCTATGGCCATCCGATTGCACCACTTATCCTCGATCTTCACAGCGCCACTGAAGCCACACCAGAACTGCCAATGCCTCGGGAAAAACAATACCCCGGAGGCGAGCAGCGTCTGCAGTGGCATATTGATCATGGCAAGAAAATCTTCGCCGAGCATTTTGCTGAGCCGCCCTGTGGCTGCTGGCCTGCCGAGGGTGCGATTAGTCAAGGAACCCTGGTTGTTCTCAATAACAGCGGATTTAGCTGGGCCGCCAGTGGCGGTGCAGTTCTTCACAACAGTCTCAACTATGATCGGGATATTCACCGGATAAAATCAGACACCGAAACCTATTGCGCCTACCATTTACCCGACCAGGAACTGTGCTGCTTTTTTCGCGACGACCAGCTTTCGGATCTTATAGGTTTTACCTACTCCTCCTGGCATGGCGATGATGCAGTGGCAAATTTTATTCAGCGTCTGGAAGATATCGCCGGGCGCTGCGCCGACCAGCAGGATCCAGTGGTGTCAATTATTATGGATGGCGAAAATGCCTGGGAGCACTACCACCAGAACGGCTTTTTCTTTTTACGCGAACTCTACCGGCGCCTGGCCAGTCACCCAGATCTATGCCTGACCACTTTTTCTGACTGCCTGCAGAACCAGCGCAGACAGCTCAATTATTTGCGCAGCGGCAGCTGGGTGCATGGCAACCTGACCACCTGGATCGGCAGTGCCGATAAGAACCGTGCCTGGGATATGTTAATCCAGGCCAAGCACTGCTTTGATCGCGTGATACAAAGTGGCCGATTAACCGACAGCGAACAGTCTGTGGCAGAGCAACAGCTGGCAATCTGCGAGGGATCTGACTGGTTCTGGTGGCCCGGGGGCGACAATCCACCAGAGACTATCGCCGCTTTCGACAAGCTCTATCGAATGCACCTGAGTGGACTTTATCAGCGGCTAAAAACCCCATGTCCAGACTATTTACAATGGCCCTTCACCCACACCGCACCCACAGAGCTTACCGACCAGGCGGCACTGGGTGGTGTTATGCGCAAGGCCCAGTAAGTGACCAGCGCCGCTATAGAGAAAGAGCCGGAGAAAGAGCTGGAGAATGAGTTGGATAGCCGCGTCGATATCTTTCAACAGCGCCGCTGTGGCGCTCTGCTTCCGATTACTTCACTGCCTGCTGTTGGATTAAATAAACAGGCTGGATTTGATTCGGCGCAGCGCTTTATTGACTGGATTGCCTCTGCGGGCATCAGTGTCTGGCAGCTGCTGCCGATGGGTCCACCCCATGCTGATCTATCACCCTATCTATGTCTCTCCTCCATGGCCGGCAACAGCGCATTAATCGGTCTGGACTGGCTGGCTGAAACCGGCTTTCTGCAACCCGAGGCACTTTCACTGCACAAAGACAAACAGCACAGTGACAATTATCACAGCGCCGCTATTCGATCCGCCTGTGACCATTTCAGCCGCATACCAGACGAGGATTATTGGCGCTTTGAATTTGATAGTTTCTGTCGCCAGTCCCAGGCCTGGCTGGATGATTTTGCGCTGTTTATGGCACTGCGTGAGGAGCAGAAAAACCAACCCTGGAACTGTTGGCCCAGAGCCTTGCGCGACCGCGATACCGCGGCCATTATTGATGCGCAACAGCGTCTCGGCGAAGAAATTTTAGCGATTAAATTTGCCCAGTTTTTATTTTTCCGCCAGTGGCAAAAAATTCGTCGCTATGCCCAGGGCAAAGGGGTTTTTCTGTTTGGGGATATGCCGCTTTTTGTCGCCTATGACAGTGCCGATGTCTGGGCCAATCGAGACTACTTTAAACTGACAGAAGACGGCCAACCCAGGGTTGTTGCTGGCGTACCCCCAGATTATTTTTCCTCGACCGGACAGCGCTGGGGTAATCCCCACTACAACTGGGAGGCGCTGCAGCGAGATAATTTTGCATGGTGGATTGAGCGCTTGCGTGTTCATTTAAGTCTCTACGATCTGCTGAGGATAGATCATTTTAGGGGGCTGGAGAGCGCCTGGGAAATTCCCACCACAAGCACAACAGCTATAGAGGGACAGTGGCAAAAGGCACTGGGGGCGGAGTTGCTCAAGGCTCTTCAGAAGGCATTTAAAAACACACCCCTGGTCGCCGAGGATCTCGGACTGATCACCGCCGATGTTATGGCACTTCGCGATCAGTTTGGTTTGCCAGGTATGGCGGTATTACAGTTCGCTTTCGATGGGGACTCTGACAACCCTTCCCTGCCGCACAATCACAAACCCCAATCGGTTGTGTATACCGGCACCCATGATAACGACACCAGCCTCAGCTGGTTTCAATCCCTGCCTGAGCCCCAGCGCAGAAAAATCACCCAATACCTGCGGTGTCGCGACGAAGATCTGCCCGGTGCCCTGGTTGAATGCGCCCTGGCCTCGGTGGCTAAACTTGCCGTTATTCCACTGCAGGATATGCTCGAGCTTGGCTCTGGCAACCGTATTAACACCCCCGGTACTGTCGGCAATAACTGGCGCTGGTATTTTCAATGGCAGCAGTTTTCTCCAGCGATAGCCGAGCACTTTTTAATCCTGAACAGACAGTATGGACGCTGTGATTAGGAACCGGTAAAAGCCCTACAAGTTGACCCCTATCAAGCTAAAAAACCTGATTCACTGATTTTATAAACCCGATTCCAGCAGGACATTACTATGAAGAAAATTGCTATTAATGGGCTTGGTCGTATAGGGCGACTTATATTGCGTCGCTACCTGGATGGCAGCTATAAAAACCTGCATATAGTCGCGGTAAACGACCCCATGCCGAGGAAAAATCTACTCTATCTACTGAAATACGACTCAGTTTATGGGCCACTAAACTATAGTGTTGCAATTAACGATGGTGAGTTGTGCATCGACGAAAAATTATTTAGTCACTACAATGAAACAGATGCCCATCATTTACCCTGGGATCGCCATGAAATCGATTTTGTTATCGATTGCAGCGGCAAATTCTGCCGCAATAACAAGGCTATGCGTCATATAGACGCCGGTGCCGGCCAAGTGATTCTCTCCGCACCTTCGAACGACGCAGATATCACCCTGGTTATGGGTGTTAACCAGCATCTCTTTGATAGCAAACGCCATCTTATTATTTCAAATGCCTCATGCACGACCAACTGTCTGGCGCCTGTACTAAAGGTACTCAGTGATGAGTTTGGTATCCTCAGGGCGTTTGCAACTACTGTGCATGCCTATACTGCCAGCCAATATCTGGTCGATGCCGCGGCCAGCAAATATCATCGCGGCCGGGCCGCGGCAGTGAATATTGTCCCGACCTCCAGCGGCGCGGATGCCTGCACCCTGCAAGTATTGCCCGATCTGAAAGGCCGGCTCTCAGCCTCGGCGCTGCGAGTGCCAGTGGCCAGTGGCTCCCTTATTGATATCAATACTGAACTCGCGGATGGCGCCACCAGAGAAGATATTAATAGGGCATTTGAGCAGGCCGCCGACGGAGAGATGAACAATATTATTCAATACAGCACCGAGCAACTGGTCTCCAGCGATATTGTCGGCAATCCTCACTCGGCGATTATTCACGGCCTCGCTACCACTGTACTGCAGGACAATATGCTCAAGCTCTACGCCTGGTATGACAATGAGTATGCCTATGCCTGTCGCTGCCTGGATCTGGTTGAAACGCTCTCTTGCCAACCGTTAAAAGTGACACCTGAGGTTGCTTAAAAGAGCTCACAGCAAGGGAAGATTATGGGAAAAATTAATGGAGAAAAATTATGTTAAAGGTATTTAGATTATCAATTATCGTTGGCCTTACTGCGCTTTTGCTGGGCAGCTGTGCATCGCGCCTGCAGAGTGATGTTGTCACTTTTCACGAGGGTCGGTTGCCGAAGGGCGAAACCATTCATATAGAATCGATAAATGCATTCGAAGAAGAGAGCCTTGAATTTAGTCATTACAAAAATTTAATCAGTGCCGAGCTTCGTCGTATTGGCTATGTCCCGGTCAAGGATGATCAGGCCGCCGAGTTAGTTGCGCAAATTGGTTACTCGGTAAGCGATGGTCAGACACAGATTCGCAGTAGTCAGCGCAACTACGTGCGCTATCATTTTTATCACGGCCACTACCACAATCCTTTCTACTACGGCTTTTATAATGATTGGCCCCCTGAGTCATACAGTTATATTGTTTACAATCGACAGCTGCATATTAATATTTCCCGGAAGTCACCAGAGCCAGAACTGCTATTTGAAGGGAGAGTGCAAAGTATCGGACGGGAAAAAGAGATCGCCTCGGTTATGCCCTATATGATTACCGCAATGTTTAATAACTTTCCCGGTGAAAATGGGGTTACCAAGGTGGTGACTATTGAGAAGAAGTAGTCGAGAAAGTAGTCGGTGTTTAAGCGCCGGCTACAGCCACAGCATACAGCCGAGCTCAAAGGGGTGGCTGAGCAGTTCGTGATAGGGATACAGGCGCAGGCGATACTCTTTTAAGCCGCACTCGGTTGGTGTCCAGTCCACCGAAAAAGTCGCGTCGCCAAAGCTTTGGTCTCCACTCTGGTCTCCACGGTTCTGATCAGCAGCCTGAAATGCCAATCTAATACAGCTGTCGGCGCAGAATTGATGTTGGGCTATTTTTCCCACCAGGCATTCGACCAATATATCTGCGGTATCCAGTCCATTCAGATTGACCTTAACCCTCAGGGATACTGATTGGAGAAGATTTATCTCGGTCACAGGCTGGTCAATACGCCTAGCACTGACCCCCGACCAACAGTCTAGTACACGCTGTTTCCAGTCAGCCAAAAGTTCTGCCTGTCCCGATTGTGCAAGCCTGCTGCCCTGCTTTGCTGCTGGCAGGTAGGCCTGTTCGATATAGTCGTGAACCATACGGCGAGCGCTGTATTTGGCAATAATCGATGCCATGGAGGCCTTGGAAAACTCAATCCATTGCTGGGGATATTGGTCCGTATCGCGCTGCTGCCATACGGGGATAATCTGGTGTTGAATAATATCCAGAATATCAATCGCCTCCTGTCGATCGCGGTATTCCGGATCGCAATCCGGATCATGGGGCGCTACAGCCCAACCATTTTTACCGTTGTAGCCCTCGGCCCACCAACCATCGCGAATACTCAGGTTGACCACCCCGTTCACCCCGGCTTTTTGGCCTGAGGTGCCACAGGCCTCCATTGGATACTGCGGGGTGTTTAACCAGATATCACAGCCGGAAACCAACATTCTGGCCAGGGAAATATCATAGCCTTCGAGCAGGATTATCCTGCCGATAAATTCCGACTCCAGGGATTTTTCATAGAGCATTTTAATAAGCTCCTTACCGCCATCATCACTGGGATGTGCCTTTCCGGCGAAAACAAAGATAACCGGCCACTGGGGGTCACCCACCAGTTCAGCAAGGCGCTGCATTTCCAAAAACAACAGCCCGGCGCGTTTGTAAGAGGTAAACCGACGCGCAAAACCGATCACTAAAGCCTTCTCATCGGTCTGGCACAGGTAACGGATGCTGCGCTCTATCAGTGCCTCACTCAAACCATTGCGATGATACTGTATACGCAGGCGGTCGGTAATTTCAGCTAACAGTGATTGTTTGATTGCCCGGTGCACTGACCACCAGGTTTGGCTGTCGATATCCTCCAGTGCTTTCCAGTAGTCAGGCTTGTAAAAATTCTCGCGCCAACCCGCTAGACGCCGATCAAACAATTCGCTCCACTGCTTGTGTAAAAAGGTCTCTACATGAATACCATTGGTGATATAGGAAATAGGGTTTTCATCAGCGGGAACCTGCGGCCATAAATACTGCTCCATTTGCGAGGCGACGCCGCCATGGATGCGGCTAACGGCATTGTGAAACCGCGACCCACGCAGGGCCAGTGCCGTCATATTGAACTGATGTTGATTATCGATTGACTTGCCCAGGGCCATAAACTGGTCCATATCAATCTCCAGCTCTTGCAGGTAGTGGTTGAAATAATGGATTATCAATTCGGGATCAAAACGATCATGGCCGGCGGCAATCGGGGTATGCATGGTAAAGACCGAGGCCCCGGCGATTTCTTCCAGGGCAGCATTCAGGGGCTTGCCTGTTTTGCGCAACTGGAGAATTCGCTCAAACACAGAAAAAGCCGCATGCCCCTCGTTGATATGCCAAACCGTTGGCTCTATTCCCAGCGCAGCCAGTGCGCGTACACCACCTATACCCAGTATCATCTCTTGCTGTAAGCGCATCTTACTATCACCGCCGTAGAGCTTACGGGTAATCAGGCGATCATCTCGGCTGTTCTCGTCAATATCCGCATCCAGTAATACCAGCTGTATACGCCCTACCGATACTCGCCACAGCTTTACAGCGATATCTTCATCGGCGGAGGGAACGCTGATAATCACGGGA
>ENA-OQVM01001131-OQVM01001131.1-marine-metagenome-genome-assembly--contig:-NODE-1131-length-36828-cov-7.527659_pt1 | contig 36828 bp, 30 predicted proteins | sample MGYA00237776_ERZ505498 | MGnify/ENA primary metagenome ERZ505498 (study PRJEB26159, sample SAMN06265151) | marine metagenome | isolation source: Helgoland LTER site | place: Germany:Helgoland, sampling...
TTTTTTTTGGAACTCCAAGTGAGAAACAAACAGAAGCATTGGTTGGTTTTATGCAAAAAATAAATGCGGATGATTTTCTAAAAAAAGAAATCGTTCAAATTGAAAGTCAAGCGGGAGGTTATTTGTTAAAAATCCGCTCCTATGATTTTATAATTGAATGGGGTGCGTTTACCTCTTTTGAACAAAAGGCAGTAAAATTAAAAACATTATGTAAGTATTTGGATGCTGTCGAAGAGAAGCCAGATTTTACAAGAATAAATTTAAAATACAATCAGCAAGTAATTGCATCAAGTTGATCCGTTATGAAGAGTAAAAACATATCCGTAGGGTTAGATATTGGAACTACAAAGATCGTAGCCATGGTTGGGCAAAAGAATGAATACGGTAAGGTAGAAGTTCTAGGCGTAGGTAAATCCAAAAGCTTAGGTGTACACCGTGGTGTTGTGAACAACATAACCCAAACCATTCAGTCCATTCAGACAGCTGTTACTGAAGCAGAAGCAAAAGCAGATGTTTCTATTGATGAAGTAATTGTCGGCATCGCTGGACAGCACATCCGAAGCCTTCAGCACAGTGATTATATAACCCGAGAAAATGCTGACGAAGTAATTAATGAAGATGATATTGATCGCCTAATCAACCAGGTTCACAAATTAGTGATGCTCCCAGGAGAAGAGATTATCCATGTGCTCCCTCAAGAGTTTAAAGTCGACGGACAGGCAGAAATAAAAGAACCTATTGGGATGTACGGTGGTCGCTTAGAAGCAAACTTCCATGTGGTTGTTGGTCAAGTTTCTTCGATCAGAAACATTGGACGATGTATTAAAAGCGCTGGATTAACCATGGGTAAAGTTACTCTAGAGCCCATCGCATCCTCAGATGCAGTTTTAAGTCAAGAAGAAAAAGAAGCTGGAGTTGCCTTGATCGATATTGGCGGAGGGACTACAGATTTAGCTGTCTTTAAAGACGGTATCATACGTCATACAGCCGTAATTCCTTTTGGTGGAAATGTCATTACCGAAGATGTAAAAGAAGGTTGTTCCATCATTAATAAGCAGGCAGAACTTTTAAAAATAAAATTTGGCTCGGCTTGGCCGGGAGAAAACAAGGAAACAGAAATTGTTTCTATACCCGGACTAAGAGGGAGAGAGCCCAAAGAAATTTCATTAAAAACACTTTCAAAAATCATCAATGCTCGTGTTATTGAAATTATTGAACAAGCTTTTTTAGAGATTAAAAATTACGGTCACGAAGACCCGAAGAAAAAACTCATTGCAGGAATTGTACTTACAGGTGGTGGAAGTCAACTCAAACACCTTAAGCAGTTGGTAGAATATATCACCGGGATGGATACGCGTGTAGGATATCCAAACGAGCATTTGGCTGGAGATTCTGATCCACAAACAACTAGCCCTACATTTTCAACTGCAGTTGGTTTGCTTATGAATGCACTTGAGAACGCACCGACTCATGATGAAGCCGATCTTGCAGAAGAAGTGAATTCAGAAGAAGAGGGGGTGAGTAACGAAATAGACACGCAACTTCCTTTGGGAAGGAAATCCATTTTTGAAAAATGGACGGATAAGTTTAAGGAATTTTTGGATAAAGCATAATTAAAATTTAAAGTACATGGACACATTTACAACAGGTATAAATTTTGATCTCCCCAAAAACAAGAGTAATGTCATTAAGGTCATTGGAGTTGGAGGGGGTGGAAGCAACGCAATCAATTATATGTTCCAACAAGGGATTATGGGTGTTGATTTTGTTGTTTGTAATACAGATGCTCAAGCACTCGAAAAAAGTGCTGTCCCAATTAAAATTCAATTAGGAGCTTCTCTTACAGAAGGCCTTGGTGCTGGCGCAAACCCAGATGTGGGTAGACAGTCGGCTCAAGAAAGCTATGATGATTTGCATACCCTTTTGTCTACGCAAACCAAAATGGTTTTCATCACTGCCGGAATGGGTGGAGGTACAGGTACTGGTGCAGCGCCTATAATCGCTCGTATGGCAAAAGATCTAGACGTGTTGACTGTAGGGATTGTTACCATGCCATTTCAGTTCGAGGGTAAAATAAGACTTGAACAGGCTCAAAAAGGGATGGAAGAATTAAAGAATAATGTAGATTCTTTAATTGTGATCAATAATAATAAGCTTCGAGAGGTATATGGAAATCTCGGTTTTAAAGCTGGTTTCTCAAAAGCAGATGAAGTATTAGCCACTGCTGCAAGAGGTATTGCAGAGGTGATTACACATCATTACACTCAGAACATTGACCTGAAAGATGCCAAAACTGTTTTAACAAATAGTGGTTCCGCTATTATGGGGTCAGCAAGTGCGTCCGGAGCTAATCGAGCGCAAGAATCCATAGTAAAAGCATTGGATTCTCCTTTGTTGAACGACAATAAAATTACAGGTTGTAAAAATGTACTTTTACTAATTGTATCAGGTGAAGAAGAAATTACAATTGATGAGATAGGAGAAATTAATGACTTTATCCAGTCAGAAGCCGGTAATAATACCAACATCATTATGGGAGTTGGTGATGACCCGGAATTAGGGGATAGTATCTCAGTAACCATAATCGCTACAGGATTCAATTCTGACCAGCAACACGAGATTGTAAACACAGAGGCTAAGAAGGTAATTCATACCCTTGAAGAAGACCAGCCTTTTGTTCACGATTTAACAGAGAAGAAAGAAGCAACGTCAGCTTTTTCGGCACCAATTGTTCCTTCGGAAATTAAAGAGCCAGTTGTGAAATTCACATTAGAAGATGATCTTGCAGAAGAGGTTGCCGGAACTTCAATGGAACAGGCACTTGTTCAAAAAACCATACCAGACGATACGCAGATATTGTTAACCGAAGAGCTTTTGGATCTCGATGTTGTATTTGAAGAAGTGAGTGTTGAGGAGCCTTTAGCTGAAATCGAAATTGAACCCGAATTCATTTCACCTTCGTTTGTACTTGAAGAAAAACCTGAAATAGAAGAAGAACAAGAGTTTGTTATCAATGAAGTAGTAAACGTCCGGGATATTGAGGTTATTGATGCGGAACATCTTACTCCAGAGCCGGAGGAAGAAAATCAAATCAGTTTTGAATTTGACTTACCGCTTGCAAAAACAGAAGCACCTGAAGTTCAGTCGATTCAGGTGGAAGAACCTGTAGTTATTTCTGAAATTCAAGTTCCAGTTACAGAAACTGCTGTTGAAGAAGTGCCTACCGTATTTCAATTAGAAGAAACAGAACCTTTAGAAGAATTGTTATCACCTGTAAGTGAAGGCAAACTCAACGATATAGATGTAGAGTATAAGGTAGTAACCAAAGAAAGTGTTCCAGATGAAACTACCCAGGTTCATGATTCCAATCCTTTTGATCGTTCAATTGATGAGAGCGTGAACTCAGAAAACGAAAAAAGGAAAGAACAACTAAAAAAGTTCAATTACACTTTTAAGAATAACATCAACAGAATTGAAGAGATGGAAAAGCAACCTGCATACAAACGTATGGGCTTTGATATTGATGCTGCTCCCGAGGCAAGCGGAAATTCGCAAATGACTTTAGATACGGATAGCAACGAAGATATTCAATTCCGTTCAAACAATTCTTTTTTACACGATAACGTAGATTAAACAAAAACAGATATGGCAGCATTAGATAACCTAACTACTGAAATTAAAGAAGCAATGAAAGCTAAGAATGCACTCGCATTAGAGGCTTTACGTGCGATTAAATCTGCGGTATTACTTCAGAAAAGTGAAGCTGGAGCATCGGATGGAATGTCGGAAGATGATGAAATAAAATTACTTCAAAAATTAGTGAAACAACGCCGCGATAGCGCAGCAATTTTTAGAGAACAAAATCGTGTAGATTTAGCAGAACCTGAAGAGGCTCAAGCTGAAATTATCGCACGTTTTTTACCAGAGCAACTTTCTGAAGAAGAAGTAGGAAAGGTCATTGAAAGTATTATTTCTCAGACGGGTGCTAGTAGTATGAAAGATATGGGAAAGATTATGGGTATGGCGAGTAAACAATTGGCCGGTAAGGCAGACGGAAAAACTATTTCGACCCTGGTGAAGCAATTGCTTTCTGCTTAGTTTTTTTTCGAATTTATTTAAATGAAGTTGGGTGTTAAATCCCGTAAATCTTTTTTGTTTACATTATTTATAGCCTTAAGTTTGTCTTCTTATTTAAAATGGCCCAGTAGTTCAACTGGATAGAATATCAGATTTCGGCTCTGACGGTTAGGGGTTCGAATCCCTTCTGGGTCACTTTTTTAATTTCTCTGTTTTGAAGGATACATTTTTAGAAGAAACTTTTGAAGCTAATTTCTCAGAGCAAAACCAATCAGGGTTCAGCTACGAATATTGTGTGTTTAGAAACTGCGACTTTTCAAAAACTAATTTTTCTGAAGCTATTTTTGAGTCTTGTGAGTTTATAGAATGTAATTTTAGTAATGTTCAGGTTTCTAGAGCCACCTTTCAAGAAGTGCAATTTGTCGATTGTAAAATTTTGGGAGTGCGTTTTGATCACGCAAATTCGATTGGCTTGTCCTTCGAATTTATAAATTCTGCCTTAGATTATTCCTCTTTTTATAAGCTTGACTTGAGAAATACAATTTTCAAAAAGAGTACTTTTTTGGAAACGGATTTTACAGAATCTATCTTAACGAATTCTGTTTTCGATTCATGTGACCTCAAACAAATAGTTTTTGAGAACACAACTCTCCAGAAAGTAAACTTCCTAACGTCTTTTAATATCAAGATAGATGTTGAGAATAATAAGCTCAGAGGAGCATCTTTCTCACTTTCAGAAACTCCCGGATTATTGGATTCGTTTGGGATTAAAATCTTGTAACACTTAACTTTTCTTAGTTTGCTTTATAAATGTGCTTTCAAAAATTTTATCAGCATTGGCAGTTTCAAAACCATCCCTTCTGTGTTTGGCTGTAATCAATTCTGGGTCTAGGTCTTGGAATTCTTCTAGAACTTTTCGTTCGGCAAATTCAACATAGCTTCCTGCTATTTTTTGTGTTTTATTTCCAGCAAATGCTGCAGTAATCATTTCTGCAACCGAACTGCTTTGAAGTAATAATCCGTCTTTACTGGTTTTGATCACTCCGCCTGCATCGTTAAGTTTAATGTCTAGTTCAGATAAAAATGCATTGAATTTTTCGAGGCGATCATAGCCATGAGGCAATTCGTGCACACTAATGGTGTAATGATTTAAATAGTACCGATTATAAATCACCCATGCTGCGTACTCACTTTCGCTTAATAGCTCGTTGTAGTCTTCGAGAGTAGGAAGTTTCCATAAAGGTTTTTCGAAAAATTCAATAACCTCTGAAGGCTTGTTCATGTTTATGGAATCAACAGGATCGCTTTTTATTGAGTCGGTGTATTTATGTATAATTTGTTGTGCCTTGTCACTGAGGTCATTTACACGCAGCTCGCTTATAAAAATGCGAGGTAAATTACCAGTCGGAGGTGCGTACCAATAGGCGTCTAGTTTTTTTGCTTTAAACGAATAGAACTCTTTCTTTTGATAGCCATGTTGAAGAAATATTTTCTCAAAAGATGCTATTCCAAGATTATCTACACCTAATGTTCTGAAGGCTACATGATCGTTGATGATGTCTTCTTGAGAAGAGACCCACCCTTTTTTAATCATTGCATTTGTTATCTTTTTAACATCGGGAACGCGTTCAAAATAAGTTCGAAATAACCCATTTAAAATCGATTCTAAATTTGATTGTTCTGAAAAAATCATAAGCATTTATTCTATTTGGATTTAAATTTAATCACGACATATAGTAAATGTAACACAAACTTTTTATTGATCAATAAACTTCGTATTTTTAAGCTATAATTTTTTTACATGAAAAATACAATACTGCCTTTAGTACTTATCTTGGTTTTAGTATCGTCTTGTTCAGGTTCTAAATCCAGCGGTAAAGCTCAAGAAATTGCTCAGGGAGTATATGAGCAATCAGGTTGGATTTTTGATATGAAGCAATTGCCTACTGGGGAGGATGTCGCCCCTTATTTTGTTTTAGGAAAACTATCTACGAATACAATAGAGGCAAATGTTCAAGATGGTTCAATTATTCAAATGGGTGTTACTGCTAATTTTAAGATTGAAAAAAGCGGCTCAGATAAAGGCAATATAGTTGGTGTTTATTTTGAATCAACTGCTACTAATGAAAACGACTTTAAATTCCCACGCTGCTTGAGTGTTTGTCCTGTTAATATTGAAATCGTTGATGCTAACGGAGGTGTCACCCTTTCTAAATCTACTTATTCTAGAAGCAATGTTTTTCAAATGCAATTGGAGGATGATGTGTTGAATGCTTTGGCATTAGAAAAGAAGAAAATTCGAGTACGAATACCGATTTCTATTCAAAACAAAAACACAACTTTCGAATGGTTTGCTATTGATCTTTCGGGTTATAATCCAGTGTTGAATTTGTAAAAGAGTTTTTAGACTGCTTTTAGACTCAAGTCAATATTCCGTGCTGAATGTGTTAAAGCTCCCAGAGAAACATAATCCACTCCAGTCTCTGCGACCGCTGCAATGGTTTCTTTAGTTATATTCCCCGACGCTTCCGTTGTTATTTTTCCATCAATAATTTTAAGTCCTTCTTTTAAAACTTCAGGATTCATATTATCCAGTAAAATCCGATGAATCCATGGAAAATCTAAGCAGGCTCTAATTTCCGATTGATTTCGAACTTCGATTATCACAGGTATGTTTAGATTATTTGCTTCTAAATATTTTTTTGTTTTAGATAAAGCTTCCGCTGTTGAGCCACAAAAATCTACATGATTGTCTTTGATCATGATCATGTCAAATAAGCCCATGCGATGATTTTCCCCTCCTCCAATACGTACGGCCCATTTTTCAGGATACCGGAAATTAGGGGTTGTTTTTCGTGTGTCTAATAGTTTGCAAGAGGTGTGTTTTATTAGATCTGCTGTTTGGTACGTTAGGGTAGCGACCCCACTCATTCGTTGCATGCAGTTCAGAACTAAGCGTTCTGTAGCCAATAATTCAAGCTGCGGCCCTTCGATGGTAAAAACTACATCACCTGGATTCACCCAAGCTCCGTCGTTTATTTTTGCCTCAAAAATAAATGTTTTATTTTTTGTTTTGAAAATATGCTCTGCGAGTTCAACTCCTGCAATTATTCCAGCTTCTTTGACCAAGAGGTTCGCTCTACTTATGTTGTTGTTCGATAAACAAGATTGACTGGTATGATCGCCATTTCCAATATCTTCACTAATAGCAGCCGCTATGAATAAGTCAATTTCGTTTTTGTAATCTTTAAGAAAATGATTTTTATGCATAATCGTTGTTGTAAAATACCCCTTTGTTTTCTTTGATTTCTATTGCCTGATTGATTAGTAAATAGGCGACGCTTACCATATTTCTTAATTCACATAACTGAGGTGTCAGTTTGTTTTTTTGATACAACTCAAGGGTTTCTTTATACAGAAGATTCAATTCTGTAGAAGCTTCTTTCAATCCTTTGTTTGTTTTAAAAATCCCAGCTTTTTCACTCATAATCTGTTGTAGATTATTAAAAAGTTTTTGAGTTTTTTCGAGTTTCAATTCTGATGAATATTCTTGACCATCCCAATCCGGTATGTTGTTGTAAAACGAATTATCGAGGATGGGTTCGTTTAGACTATTTGCAGAGAAAACAGCAGCTCTATGGGCGTAAACAATTGCTTCTAGCAGGGAATTAGACGCCAGTCGATTGGCTCCATGAAGACCGGTATGACTACATTCTCCTATGGCAAAAAGCCCTTTTAAACTCGACTCTCCATTGGAATCAACTTCTATACCGCCACAACTGTAATGCGCAGCTGGAACAACAGGAATCCCTTCTTTCATTGGGTCTATGCCAATTGAAGTACAGGTTTCATGTATCATAGGAAAGTGTGATAAGAACTCGTCTTTTTTTATACCAGTAGCATCTAATAATACATGGTTCTCTTTTCGTGAAAGTAATTCTTGAGCAATAGCTCGAGACACGATATCACGGGGAGCTAATTCTTTTCTTGGATCATAATTAGACATGAATTGTTCGCCACTTAAATTTTTGAGTATGCCACCCGATCCACGAACGGCCTCTGTAATCAAGAAGGTATCTCCGTTTACTTTCGGATGAAGTGCTGTGGGATGAAATTGGATATAGGGTAAGTTTTTGATCTTTACTTTTGCTCGGTATGCAGCTCCAAGCCCGTCACCTGTTGCTACTCTTGGGTTGGTTGTGAATTCATAGAGTTGGCCAACTCCACCAGTAGTTACAATTGTAAGTTTAGAGGCTATTGTAATTATTTCTTGATCGAGAGTAGAAATTATATAGGCTCCATAACAGCGCTTATGCTCTGTTTTGGTATGGTGATCGGTAATTAAATCAACTAAGATGTGGTTCTCTAAATATTCAATGGTATTGATTGCCTTGACTTTGTTTATCAGCGCACGTTGTATTTCTGAGCCCGAATGATCCTTGTAATGTAATATTCTATTTTCAGAATGTCCACCTTCGCGAACTAAATCAAATTCTTTTGTTTTTTTAGTGTCGAATGCCGTTCCCCATTGCATCAATTCATTAACCCGATCAGTACCTTCTTTAACGACAAAATCAATTACATCAAGATCTCCTTCAGAATCGCCGGCGATATAAGTATCTTCAATGTGTTTTTTAAAGGAATCTTTTTCGAAGTTATAAACTGCCGCTATTCCTCCTTGGGCATATCGCGTATTGCCCTCCATCAAATCTTCTTTACAGATTAAAGTGATTTTTGTTGCCGGAGATAATTTAGACAACTTAATAGCATAAGATAATCCAGAAATTCCAGTTCCAATAACAAGTACATCTGTATTCATCTTAACCAATTTCTAGCATTCGTTCTATAGGTAAACGCGCTTGAATCATTAAGTTTTCTTCTAGAAGGATTTCCGGTAATTCGTGTTCTAAGCAAAGATATAATTTTTCAAGAGTGTTCAGTTTCATAAAGGCACACTCACTACAGGCACAAGTGTCGTCTTCGACAGGCGCAGGGATGAATGTTTTATGCGGAGCTCTTTTTTGCATTTCATGTAAAATACCAGCCTCAGTTGCAACAATAAACTCAGTTGCATCGTCTTCTTTTACAAACTTAAGTAATCCAGATGTACTCCCTACATAGTGCGCTACATCCAATACTTGACTTTCGCTTTCGGGATGTGCGATGAATTTTGCTTGAGGATGTTCTTTGAAGAGCGTTACTATTTTTTCAAAAGAAAAAGCTTCATGTACAATACAGGAACCTTCCCATAGAATCATGTCACGGCCAGTTTCTTTGATTAGGTATCGACCAAGGTTTTTGTCTGGTGCAAAGATAATTTGCTTGTCTTTGGGTATTGATTCAATTATTTGAACAGCATTACTTGAAGTACAAACGATATCACTCAAAGCTTTTATGTCAGCAGAGCAATTGATATAGGTTACCACCAAGGCCTCGGGATGTTGTTCTTTGAATTTTTTGAAATCAGCTGGCGGACAAGAATCTGCCAAAGAGCATCCTGCTTTTAAATCAGGAAGAACAACTTTTTTTGTTGGATTAATTATTTTTGCTGTTTCTGCCATGAAGTGAACACCCGCAAAAACGATCATATCGGCTTCTACTTCTGCTGCAATTTTGGCTAAATACAAGCTGTCACCTAAGTAGTCGGCTAATTCCTGAATATCCTTATTCTGATAATAATGTGCGAGTATTACAGCGTTTTTCTCTTTTTTTAGGAGTTTGATTTCAGATACAATAGTATCTCTTGATGGCACTGGAAGGTTTAAATAGCCTCTAGCTGCTAAGGTGGTAGTTGCAATTTTTAAGTTTAATTTTGTATCCATTAAACGGCTTTATTATTTGAAATTAAATACTCTTTAAAGATAATTTGTTTAATAATACCGATGCAGTTTTTTTCTAATTTTTACTGTATTTAAACCAATGTAGTAAAAACGTAGTGATAACATTTTTTACCATAACCATAAAAATATGTATTTTAGAGGTATAAAACGATTTATTTTTTAAAGTTTAATAATAAAATTTAAAAATAAACGTTTAAATTATATAAAGTAATTAAATAACTAAACATGAAAAATTTAAAACTAATCGCTTTATTATTCCTACTTAATGGGGTAGTTCAAGCACAAACATCTGATAATCCTTGGCTGATTTCAGCAGGAATTAATGGTATTGGTCTTCAAAGTGATTTCACCGGAGGAGATAATGCTCTAATAAAAGACAATTATAAAACTATGAGTTTAGGAGTACCATCTCTATCTGTTTACAGATCAGTATTTGGTGGGCTTTCGCTTGGCGCTCAATTTTCGATGAATAATATTAAAAGTGAATCGGGAATTGCTGATGCTAAATTTAGCAGCGTTGATTTTGCTTTGAAATATGGATTTTCACGTGATAATAAATTCAGCCCCTACCTGAAGGCAGGTGTTGGAAGATCTTCTATTGATAGAGTAGATACTAATTCTTTTAACGCAGCTTCAAGTGCAACTGATAATTATTTTGCTGGCGCTGGTGTTAGTGTTAAGCTAGGAGATCGTTTCAGCGCTTTTGTTGAAACAAGCTACCGTTCATCATTAGATAATCCAGAGGGAAATTTATTACAAAGTACTTTAGGTGTTTCTTTTGGTCTTGGTTCTGGAGATGCTGATAAAGATGGTATTTCTGATAAAAAAGATAAATGTCCCGATGTTCCTGGTCTAAAAGAGTTTGAAGGATGTCCTGATACAGATGAAGACGGAATTCCAGACAACTTAGACGGTTGTCCTGAAGAAGCTGGTCCAGAAGAAAATAACGGATGCCCAGATACGGATGGAGATGGAGTCTTAGACAAAGACGATGCTTGTGTTGATGTTGTTGGACTAGTTGAATTAAACGGATGCCCAGATACAGATGCTGACGGGATTATAGATTCTGAAGATGAATGTCCTGAGGAAGCAGGTGATGCTGAGAATAAAGGTTGCCCATGGCCAGATACTGATAGTGATGGAGTGGCAGATAAAGACGATGCTTGTCCTGAAGAAGCTGGCACAGCTGAAGGTAACGGTTGTCCTGATACACCAAAAGATCTGTTAGATAAGATGAATGTTATTGGTTCAAACATAATGTTTGCTGCAGAAAGCTCTAAGCTTATGGGCAAAAAAGTGCTTGCAGCTATAGGTGAAATTAAGCGTGTGTTAGATGAAAATCCAAATGCAAAAATCATAATTGAAGGGCATGCATCAAGTGATGGAAGCACGCAATATAATGAAGCGCTATCTCTTAGAAGAGCAGAATCTGTTCAAGCTAAATTGATCGAATTAGGTGCTGATTCAAGCAGAATTGAAGTTAAATCTTTCGGTGAGTCTATGCCGATTGATGGAGACGATTCGCGTCAATCTAGAGCAAAAAACAGAAGAGTTGAATTCAAATCTATGCTTTTGAATTAAGCTCAACAAAACATTAATAAAAAAGGGTGAACATAAGTTCACCCTTTTTTTATTCTATAAACTCAAATCTACATATTAGATTTCCTTTAGTCCTGCTATTGTTTGAATTGGATCCGCTGCTCCAAAAACATAACTTCCAGCCACAAGAACGTCGGCTCCAGCGTCGATAAGTTGTTTTGCGTTTTTATTTGTCACACCACCATCAATTTCAATTAAAGTAGCACTCCCTTTTTCTTGAATCAGCGCTTTTAAGACCCTAACTTTAGCGTATGTTTCTTCAATGAACGATTGTCCACCGAAACCAGGATTAACGCTCATAAGGCAAACAACATCTACATCTTTAATAATAGATTCTAAGGCTGCGATAGGTGTGTGTGGATTTAATGCTACTCCAGCCTTCATTCCGCACGATTTGATCTTTTGAATTGTTCGGTGTAAGTGATCACAAGCTTCGTAATGAACTGTAAGTACAGCAGAACCAAGTTCAGCAAAAGTTTCGATATACTGATCTGGATTTACAATCATTAAATGAACGTCAAGGGGTTTGGTAGCGTGTTTAGCGATCGCCTTAAGCACAGGCATCCCAAAGGATATGTTGGGAACAAATACACCGTCCATGATATCGATATGGAACCAGTCCGCTTCACTTTTGTTCAGCATTTCTGAATCTCGTTGAAGGTTTGCAAAGTCAGCCGCTAAAACGGAGGGAGCTATAACTGTTGGCATTGTAAAATAGTTTTTGGTTATAAAAAAAGCAACCCGAAGGTTGCTTGTTAGGTTACCCTAAATATGTTTTCAAGATTTTACTTCGAGATGTATGCTTTAGGCGTCGAATAGCTTTTTCTTTGATTTGACGAACACGTTCGCGAGTCAGATCAAAAGTTTCACCAATTTCTTCAAGCGTCATTGCATGTTGCTCACCCAGACCAAAGTATAAGCGAACCACGTCTGCTTCACGAGGAGTAAGTGTTTCCAAAGCACGTTCAATTTCTGTTTTTAAAGATTCATGAAGTAGTGTTCTATCTGGATTCGGTGATTCTCCACTATTCAAAACATCGTATAGATTAGAATCCTCTCCTTCTACGAGAGGCGCATCCATTGAGACGTGTCTTCCAGAGTTTTTAAGAGACTCTTTTACATCATTGATGGTCATGTCCAATTCCTTAGCAATTTCTTCTGCAGAAGGCGCTCGTTCATGAGCTTGTTCTAGAAAGGCATAGGTTTTATTGATTTTATTGATCGAGCCAATTTTATTCAAAGGCAAACGAACAATTCTCGATTGTTCTGCTAGGGCTTGAAGAATCGATTGACGAATCCACCAAACTGCATAGGAAATGAATTTAAATCCACGAGTTTCATCAAAACGTTTAGCTGCTTTGATTAATCCTAAGTTACCTTCATTAATTAAATCAGGAAGTGTTAATCCTTGATTCTGGTATTGTTTTGCAACGGATACAACAAATCTAAGGTTTGCTTTGGTGAGTTTTTCGAGAGCAACTTGATCTCCAGCTTTAATTCTTTGCGCTAATTCTACTTCTTCCTCAGCGGTAATTAAATCTACTTTTCCAATTTCTTGAAGATATTTGTCAAGAGAAGCAGTTTCACGATTCGTTACCTGCTTGGTTATTTTAAGTTGTCTCATGTATGATTAAATATGGTGTATACTTCTTATACGTTCAAAAGTTTAAAAAGTTACATATAAACCAAAAAAAACCTCTCCAATTGAATTGAGAGGTTTTTTAAATTTAAAAACGTAACGAGAATTAATCTCTGTTTCTTGGTTTTCTATCATCACGACGCTTATTGTCACGACCACGACTATCGTCTCTTGGTGGGCGAGCAACATAGCCTTCAGGCTTTTCCAATAACGCTTTACGCGATACTTTTTCTTTACGGGTTCTTGGGTCTTGACCGAAATACTTCACATCAAAGACATCTCCCATATTCACTACGTCAGATACGTTCTCTGTACGTTCCCATGCCAATTCACTAACGTGAAGTAGCACTTCGTTTCCAGGAGCATCTAAATATTCAACAACTGCACCAAAGTCAAGCATTTTGATCACTTTTACTTGGTAGCTGTTTCCTACTGTTGGTTTGAACATTAAAGAATCGATTTTAGTAATAACCGCATCGATGCCTTCTTGATCAGTTCCAAGGATTTCAACAATTCCTTCTTCTGTTACAGGATCTTCATTGATAACAATAGTTGTTCCTGTTGTTTTTTGAAGTTCTTGAATTACTTTTCCACCCGGGCCAATTAATGCGCCAATGAATTCATTAGGTATTACACGCGTTACCATTTTTGGAGAATGTGGTTTCACATCTTCAGCTGGTGTTGCGATGGTTTCGGTGATTTTATCAAGGATGTGTAAACGTCCTGCTCGTGCTTGTTTCAATGCATTCACAAGAATTTCATACGGTAAACCTTTGATTTTAATATCCATTTGACAAGCAGTAATTCCTTCAGAAGTACCCGTTACTTTAAAGTCCATATCTCCTAAGTGATCTTCATCACCTAAAATATCAGACAATACAGCATAACGATCTCCGTCAGAAATAAGTCCCATTGCAATTCCAGAAACTGGTCTTGTAATCTTTACACCCGCATCCATCAATGCCATGGTTCCTGCACATACAGTAGCCATAGATGATGATCCATTGGATTCTAATACTTCAGAAACAACACGAACTGTATAAGGACAATCTGCTGGGATCATACCTTTTAATCCACGTTGTGCTAAATTACCATGTCCAACCTCACGACGAGAAGTACCTCTTAAAGGGCGTGCTTCACCGGTACAGAAAGGAGGGAAGTTGTAGTGTAAGTAGAAGTTTTCTTCACCTTCAAATGAAGGCATATCAATTTTATTTGAATCTCTTGAAGTTCCAAGTGTTACTGTAGCTAGAGCCTGAGTCTCTCCACGAGTAAAGATAGAAGAACCGTGAGTTGATGGTAAATAATCTATTTCACACCAAATTGGTCTAATTTCATCCGTTTGACGACCGTCTAAACGAATCCCTTCACTAAGTGTTAATTCACGAACAGCTTCTTTTTCTGCTTTTCTGTAATATCCACCAACAAGATGCCCGAATTCGGCCATTTCTTCTTCAGTGAAAGAAGCTTTCACTTCTTCTTTTACATCAGCAAATGCAGTGCTACGTTCTGTTTTTGAAGTTCCTTTTTTAGCAATTGCATAACACTTATCGTAAGCCATGTCATGAATGCGTTTTTCTAGATCTTCATTACCTTCAGCAGTATCGTATTCACGAACTTCTTTTTTTCCGAAAGCTTCAGCTAAGCTTAATTGTGCTGCAACCTGAACCTTAATGGCTTCATGAGCAAATTTAATAGCGTCTGCCATTTCTTCTTCAGAAATCTCATCCATTTCACCTTCAACCATCATTACAGAATCTGCAGAAGCCCCGATCATCATATCGAGATCAGATTCTGCTAATTGTGCACGACTAGGGTTAATGACAAATTCACCATTCACACGAGCTACACGAGCTTCTGAAATAGCGCATTCGAAAGGAAAGTCACTCAATTGAATTGCTGCAGAAGCAGCTAGTCCAGCTAAAGCATCTGGCATAACGTCTTCATCGTGAGACATCAATTGAATCATCACCTGCGTTTCTGCGTGATAATCTTTTGGAAATAATGGACGTAAAACACGATCAACTAAACGCATCGTAAGTACTTCACCATCACTCGGACGTGCTTCTCTTTTGAAGAAACCACCTGGATAGCGTCCTGCTGCTGCAAATTTTTCACGGTAATCTACCGTTAACGGTAAAAAGTCTACATCAGACTGTCTGTAGTTTGATACAACCGTACAGAGCAACATGGCTTTACCCATTTGCACAACAATTGAACCGTGGGCTTGCTTAGCTAGCTTGCCTGTTTCAATAGAGATTTCTCGTCCATCGCCGAGGTCAATGACCTCTTTAAAAACTTTTGGAATCATTTTTTTTCATTTTTGTTAAACCTAAACAGTGTGTTGTGTTGTCGTTGTAGGATACCAATGAAAAACTAAGGTTCAGCTTTTAATACTCCCGAAGGAAATGCGTTTGAATTATTTACGTAAACCTAATTCTTTAACAATTGCACGGTAACGTAAAATATCTTTTGCTTTCAAATAATCTAAAAGACTTCTTCTTTTACCTACTAGTTTCACTAGGGAACGTTCTGTATTGTAGTCTTTTCGGTTACTTTTTAAGTGATCAGATAAGTGATTGATTCTGTGAGAAAATAAAGCGATTTGTCCTTCTGCAGTACCAGTGTCTGATTTTGATTTTCCGTGTTTTTCGAAAATCCCTTCTTTAACTTCTTTTGTCAAATACATGCTAATATTATTTAATGATTGTTATGTATGCTTATTATTAAGCGGTGCAAATATACACTTATTTTTGATTAATGCTTACTTTCTAATCGGCTGATTGAGGATCAAGTCAATGTATAGATTGATCTTGTTTTTTAGATGTTTACGGTGTGCAATAAAATCCAAGAACCCTTTTTCTAGAAGAAATTCACTTCGTTGGAATCCATCGGGCAAATCTTTTCCTGTCGTGTCTTTCACTACACGAGGTCCCGCAAATGCTATTAAAGCGCCTGGCTCAGCAATGTTAATATCCCCAAGCATTGCGAAAGAAGCGGTAGTACCTCCAGTTGTTGGATCTGTACAAAGTGATATGTAAGGTAATTTTGACTCAGCTAACTCGCTCAGTTTTGAGCTTGTTTTTGCTAATTGCATCAAAGAAAATGCGCCTTCCATCATTCGAGCACCTCCCGATTTCGAGATGATAATAAAAGGTAAATGCTTTTCAATTGCATAGTCAACTGCGCGGGCAATTTTTTCGCCTACGACCGATCCCATAGATCCGCCAATAAAACCAAAATCCATACTAGCAATTACAACTTCTTTTCCGTTCGATTTACCAACAGCAGTCCGGATAGCGTCTTTTAGGCCAGATTTTTTTGTGGTGTCCTTTAAGCGATCACTATACTTCTTGGTGTCCTTAAATTTTAAAAAATCTTTAGAAACAATATCGGTGTTGATTTCCTTAAAGTGGTTATCATCAAAGAGAATTTCAAAATATTCTTTGCTGCCAATCCGAACATGATATTCGTCTTCAGGGCTTACATAAAAGTTATCTGCAAGTTCTTGAGTTTCTATGATTTTACCAGTAGGAGTCTTGTACCAGAGTCCTTTTGGAATATCTTTTTTCTCTTCTGTTCGGGTTTGAATACCCTGTTCACTACGTTTAAACCAACTCATTTATTCCGTTTTGATTAGGCTAATGTATTGATATTATTTAGATCTTCAAATGCTTGAATTAATCTTTGTTTGAACGTTTGTTCTCCCAAACGTAACCATTTTCTTGGATCGTAGTTTTTCTTATTGGGTTGATCTTTTCCATCTGGGTTTCCAATTTGAGTTTTTAAGTAGTCAATATTTTCAACCATATAGTCACGAATACCTTCCGTAAATGCAAATTGAAGATCGGTATCGATATTCATTTTGATTACTCCATATCCAATAGCTTCACGAATCTCTTCTACAGTAGAACCAGACCCACCGTGGAATACAAAATCAACTGTATTTTCTGGCAAATCGTATTTTGTACTGATATACTCTTGAGAGTTTTTAAGGATCTTAGGAGTAAGCTTTACGTTACCGGGCTTGTATACACCGTGTACGTTTCCGAAAGCAGCAGCAACTGTAAATTGGTCACTTACTTTTCTCAACTCTTCAAAAGCATAAGCAACTTCTTCTGGTTGAGTATATAGTTTAGAAACATCGACATCACTGTTATCAACGCCATCTTCCTCACCACCAGTGATTCCTAATTCAATTTCAAGAGTCATTCCCATTTTTGACATACGCTCTAAGTAGGTCTTACAAATCGCAATATTTTCTTCTAAAGGCTCTTCAGAAAGGTCAATCATATGAGAGCTGTAAAGAGATTTTCCAGTCTCAGCATAAAACTTTTCTCCAGCATCGAGTAAACCATCGATCCAAGGTAAAAGCTTCTTTGCACAGTGATCCGTATTTAAAATAACAGTAGCTCCGTAAGCATCAGCTAATTCATGGATGTGTTTTGCGCCAGCAACTGCACCAGCAATCGCAGCCTTCTGGTCTGTATTATCTAAACTTTTTCCAGCATTGAAAATTGCGCCTCCGTTTGAGAACTGAATAATAACAGGGCTTTTGAGCTCTGCTGCAGTTTCAAGAACTGTGTTTACTGTATTGTTTCCAATTACATTTACTGCAGGGAGTGCAAATTTCTTTTCTTTTGCTAAAGCAAAAACTTCTTGAACTTGTTTTCCTGTAATTACACCAGAGGGAATTGTTGAACTCATAAGATTTTTATTTTGTTTTCAATTTTGAAGCACCAAATGTAATAGTTTTTTTTAAAAGGGGTAATTTATTCCGATGTTGAATACAGTTCTTCGAAAAGAAATCTGTTTTCCCCAACGATCTGCCTTTATTTGTGAAGGATCATAAGTTTTAAAGCCAGAATCTAAGCGAAACACAAAATAGTCGAAATCATAGCGCAAGCCAAAACCGGTTCCAATTGCTATTTCATTAAGATCTTCGAAGCCGTCGAAACGTTGTTTAGGATCTTCGATATTGTCTAATGCATTCCAAATATTTCCTGCATCTACGAAGAAAGCACCTTTAAGCGGACCTAAAATTGTGTATCGATATTCTAGATTGAAAGCGATCTTAAAGTTAGCTTCATTGAATTCATTTGAATTTTCGCCTACTCCTGGTCCTAGTTTGTAGGCTTTCCACGCTCGGTTGTCATTGGATCCACCAGCAAAATATGAGCGTGTAAACGGAATGTTGTCTGAATTTCCATAAGGAATAGCAATTCCAGAAAATAAGCGCATAGCCAATACTTGCTCTTTGCCAACACTCCAATGTTTAATGAAATTAAATTCGGTCTTAATGAATTGCGATGGAATCACGTCAAGAAACTCATACACTTGATCTTCGTTTTTTTCTTTTCCGGATAGATTCAGTAACCCTGTTAAAAGGTTTCCACTGGAAACAACTTTTAACTGAAATTGAGAAAAATCTTCATCAAAGATATTCTCTTGTGTATTCATGTTAAAGCTAAAAGCAGAACTGGTAATCAAGTTATTGGATGTTAGTCTGGTTTCTCGTTCTTGAATTACACGAACATCTCGATAAAGCTGATCTTCACGCTCTATTTTTGTTTCACCTTGGATAACTTGGTTTATGAATTCTGTTGTTCCATTTGGAATCACCAGATTATCGTCTATTACAAATTCTGAGTCGTATCGGATTTGCTGTGCAATGCTGTTTAGGCGGTCATATGAATTACGATACACATTAAAATAATTAGCAATGGCTTTGTTGTTTACGAACTCGAGATCCAACAGTTTGAAATTATATTTTTGTATTTTATTTTTACTCCATTGATATTCTAGTGTTCCTACAAAGTTCTGCTTATCTAGACCAATGTTTTGTTGAAACGAAGTACCGATAATGATGTTGGTGCTGGGCTTTTCAAAATAATTCTTGAAAAGTGAGCCGTTAAAAGGAAAAACCATTCTAGGAATTCGAAGTTTTAAATCGCCTCCAAACTCAAAAATATTGAAAAAATCATCGTTCTTGTCTGCAACATCTTTTGATGCACCGATGGTTCCGTTTAAACCCAATTCTAGTGTTTCAGTTCCTTTAAATACATTACGACTTATAACGGAGCTCCCAAGACTGATTCCAAAAAACTGAATATTGGAGTGAGAAAGGTCTAAATCAAAACCAACAGAAAAAGGTTCTCTCGGAGTAAGATAAATAGAAGAAATTAAGCCAAGTGAGTCTTTTGCATCTGTAGAGAAATCGATATTTGGGTATTTGAAAATGCGGAGATCAGAAAAATACCGATAAGTATTCGATCGGTCCTGATCGCTATAAGGAAGACCTTCTTTGATAGTTACACCACTTGCTAGTGTTTTTGGTTTGTAATTCAACTTCCCGTCGGATAGTATGGTTAACGAATTGAATTGTATGGTATCTGTGTAAACCGAAAATTCTTTATTTGGATCTTCTATGTAAAGCTTAATTTTATTAACCTTCTGAACTACGTATGGAATTTCTACAATATTGTTTTGGTCTCGTTTAGCCTCATTTTGAATTACAATACCTACTGGGATTTTATGGTCTTCGCCTAGGCTGTCGAGGTACGCTTTAAAACGAATTGATTTTTGCTGAAAATTTTCTATACCATTGTTTCGGAATAACTGTACCAACCGATCGCGTTCTTTGTTAAAATTTTCAACTTCAAAAACTTCACCTTCTTTAATAAAACTATTTTCTTCGTTTTTCCGATAAATCGAATCCAAGTCAGCCGAGGCAATGTCTTCTATTTTTTGGTCTACAACAAATGATTCTCCTGTCTCAACTTGGTAAGTAACATTAACTTTTTGGGGCGCTATGGTATCTATTGAGGTGACCACAGAGGCATTGAAAAAGCCTTTATTTTTATAATATTGTTCTAATCTCTTAGAAGTGCTGTTACTGTTATTTTCAAAGTAGATCGATGGAGGTTCACCTGATTTTTTGAGCCAAAAATTAAAATTCCTTTTGTATTTCTTAAGCTGATCGACTTGCTTTTCAGAATATATTTTTGTCAGTCGTTCATTTCGTTTTGGTTTTTTGTTCAACCAATCATTAAACAAACTATCTGGATTTTCTTTAGCAAGGTTATAGATGTGAAGTTTGATTGGAATCCCAAAGGCTTTTGTGTTGGGAGGGGAAACGCTGAGTTGTTTTGAAAGGTCGCGTTTTAAAAGCGTTCCATTCTTTAAAAATGCCTCTCGAACTAGAACGCTTTGAGAAGGCGCAATGTTTTTTGTGCTACTACATTTGTAGAAGCATAAGGATAACATGCTTAGAATGATTATTTTTGTGAGCCTTCCGTTCAAAGTGAAACCTAATTTAAGGCAAAAATACATCATTTATGATTACGAAGAATGAAATCAAGCGAATCAAAAGTTTGCAAAATAAGAAGGATCGAAAAGAGCTTCAACTCTTTGTTGCTGAGGGTGAGAAAACAGTCCGCGATTTATTGAAATCTGGGTGGATTGCCGAAAGTATCTATGTTACAGAATCTTTTGGAAATGTGGAGGAGAAACTGATTAGTTCAAAAGAGATGGAACGTATCAGTTCGTTAAAGTCTTCCAGCTCGGTTTTGGGTGTTTTTCGGATTCCGATACAACAGTCTTTTTCGCACGAGGGACGTATTCTAGCATTAGATGGGGTAACCGACCCAGGTAATTTAGGTACAATAATCAGACTCTGCGATTGGTTTGGTATAGCTACTCTAATTTGTTCTTCGGATACAGTCGATTGTTATAATCCAAAAGTTGTTCAGGCCACTATGGGTTCTTTGTCTCAAGTGAATTGTGTTTATAAGGACTTAGTTTCTTTTCTTAAGAATACGGACAAACCAATATACGGAACCTTATTGGCAGGTAGCTCTGTTTATGACGAACCATTAGATTCTGAAGGTATACTTTTATTGGGTAGTGAATCTCATGGACTCTCTGAAGAAGTGAAAGCATATATCAAACACGCTATAACAATTCCTCGTTTTGGCTCAGAAGAAGGAGCTGAGAGTTTAAATGTTGCCATAGCTGCCGCTATAGTTTTAGGGCAAGCATTCAGAACGTAGTTATTCAAAAGTAAAATTGATGAGTATTGCCTGAGAAAACAAGTTGTTGATGTTGGATGTCCATGGACTCATTGGATCAACATCTTGTATCAATTCATTGTCTATTGAAAAAAGGCCACGTAAGGATGGTGAAAACTTGAAATAAGGGAGATAAAAATCAACTCCGAAACCAATTTCATAATTATAGGTTTGACTAATTACCCGAAATACATTATTGGAATTATCGTCCGTACTTTTTTTGTTGCTTGATAAATTGAAAGAAGAAGAAATACCTCCAACCAAATAAGGTTTGAAATTATTTATTCGCAAGGCACTGAATTTTATCAATAAAGGTAAGTGGATGTAGGTGGATTTAATTTCACGTAGATAATCTTGATCTGTACTGAGGCCGGGTGTCGCGTCTGGGTAAATAAAATCTCGTTGATTATAATATAAGCCAGGCTCAAAACGAAGGTTCAAAAATTTATTAATCCGCATGTCTCCAATCAAGCCTACGTTAAAGCCATAATTTTTCACAAGTTCAATGTCGGGTAATCCACGTCCACTAAGGATAGTTGGAGCAGAATATGTTTTTTCATATTCAAACTTAAAGCCAAATTGATTGATGCCAAAATAATATCCGTAATGTAAAAATCGTTCATCAAAATCTTGGAGATTTTGAACCCGTTCAGTAACAGTAGGGTATTGAGCGTTTACGACCGTTATTCCTAAAAGAAAAAGGCTAAGTGTTAGAAATGCCGCTCTGGGGAGATTAAGGTTTTGTGGCACAATATATTGAGGCAACCCCTAAGGTTTGTGGACTGTCTTCTACTTCTATAAACCCCATTTTCTCTAAAATATTGTTGAACTGCTTTCCGTGAGGAAAAACAGCAGCTGAATCTGAGAGATATTTATAGGCGGCTTGATCGCGTGTAAAGAGTTTGCCCATAAGCGGAATGATGACTTGAGTATGGAATTTATAACCCTGTTTGAAAGGGAAACGCGTTGGTACAGCAGTTTCTAAGACCACTAAAGTTCCTCCTGGTTTTAGTACTCTAAATAATTCGGAAAGGCCTAGTTCTAAATTTTCAAAATTCCTAACTCCAAAAGCAACAGTAACTGCATCAAAAGAATTGTCGTCATAAGTCAAAGCTTCACTGTCGCCAATAACCATTTCGATGGTATTTTCAAGATTTTCCACTTTTACTTTATCTTTCCCAACGGAAAGCATCCCTGCAGAAATATCAAGTCCTACAATTCTTGAAGCCCTAGTGGCAGTAAGTGCAAGAGCTAAATCACCTGTTCCAGTGGCAATATCTAAAATGCTTTCTGGTTTTTTAGGAATCAAAAGATCAACAACCCTTCTTCTCCATTTAACATCAATACCAAGAGATATCTTTCGGTTCAGTGCGTCGTATTCAGTTGAGATGCCGTCAAACATTTCAGTGACTTGCTTTTTCTTAGAATCTTCTTGATTGTAGGGTGTAACGCTCTTTTTCATAGATTACAAAGATAGATAATGAAGAAATTTTCACCTCCTATTTCTCTTTTTTATTTGTCTTTAAATGAGCTGCAATGGTAAATTTATTTTTGGTAGCTTCAGTTTTATAAGCTAACTCTAAACTAATTAGTATATTTGTCCTGAGTTTATTGAATATTACTCTATGAAAATAATTATCGCAGGGGCTGGAGAAGTAGGATTTCATCTTGCTAAACTTCTTTCTTTTGAATCCCAAGATATTACTCTTATCGATACCGATAAGGAACGTCTCAATTATGCCGAAAATAACTTAGACATCAAGACCATAAAGGGAGATGCGTGCTCTTTGTCCCTTATACGAGAGGCCAATGTTGGCAACTCTGATCTTTTTATTTCGGTTACTTCACAAGAAACAACGAACATCACTATTTGCGCCCTAGCGAAACAATTGGGGTGTAAAAAAACCATAGCACGAATTTCTAGTATTGAATTTATCAATGCATCAGATGGAGTGAGTTTTTCTGATTTAGGCGTCGACGAACTGTTTTCGCCTGAAGAATTGGCCGCTGTTGAAATTCAGCAATTACTAGATCAGTCTGCTTTTAGCGATAGCTATGAATTTGAAAATGGAGCTTTAACACTCATAGGTACCACGCTTGATCCTTCGGTTCCTTTTGTAGGAAAGTCTGTAAAAGAAGCAGCTACCATATTCCCTGATGTTCATTTTATGCCAATTGCATTACAGCGTAAGGGTACACAGTATACGATTATCCCAAGGGGTGACACCCTATTTGAGGCCAATGACCAAGTGTATTTTATTACTTTGAAAGAAGGGGTGGAGGAACTCTATAAGCTAACTGGAAAGACCAAAGAGTCAATCAAAAATATAATGATTTTGGGAGGCGGTAAAATTGGCTTGAACACTGCACGTGAGTTGTGTGAAAAGAAATTCAGAGTTACTGTAGTAGAAAAAGACAAAGCCAAAGCATTTGAAATTGCGGATCAACTTCCAAATGCAATGGTTATTCATGGCGACGGAAGGAGTGTAGAGCTTTTGGATGAAGAAGATATTGATACCATGGATGCTTTTATTTCAGTAACCGAAAACTCGGAGACAAACATTATGTCTTGTCTGATGGCAAAATCGAAGAAGGTTAAAAAGGCAATTGCTCTTGTAGAGAACATGGACTATTTTCAGTTATCCCACTCCATAGGGATTGATACTTTGATCAATAAAAAATTATTAACTGCAAACACAATCTTTAGATACATCAGAAGGGGAGAGGTTGTCGATATGACTACACTAACCAATATGAATGCTGAGATTTTAGAGTTTATAGTTAAACCAGAATCTAAGGTAAACGGATTGGATATTCGGGATATCGACTTCCCGCGATCGGCTACAATTGGTGGGGTCATTAAAAATGGCGAAGGTACTATTGTACTCGGTGATTATACAATTGAAGCAGGAGATCGGGTTGTTGTTTGTTGTCTTCCTAGAGCGATTCGAAAAGTAGAAAGCTTATTCTTATAGAATGCATAAAATCAATAAAGAAATCATAGCCAACCTTATGGGTGTTTTGCTCCTGTTTAATGGTGGATTCATGTTGCTTTCTTCTTTGGTGAGTCTCTTAACCCATGATGGAGTTACCTTTGAGTTAACGCTATCTGCTTTTTTTGTTTTATTTCTGGGTGTTTTTATTATGCTTTTATCGCGAAATCATACCAAACAAATTCAAAAACGAGAAGGTTATATAATCGTTAGTTTTGGTTGGGTTTTAATGTCTTTGTCTGGAATGTTGCCCTATCTATTTACTGGTGTTATTCCAGATATTTCAAGCGCTTTCTTTGAAACCATGTCGGGCTATACCACAACAGGATCTACCATTCTTAATGATATTGAATCTGTTCCCAAAGGGATTTTATTCTGGCGCAGCACAACGCATTGGATTGGTGGTATGGGTATTATTGTATTGGCTATAGCCATCTTACCTCTCTTGGGTATTGGTGGGATGCAATTGTTTGCAGCTGAAGCACCCGGACCAAGTAGTGACAAGTTGCACCCAAGAATTACAGATACTGCAAAACGCTTGTGGTTTATATATGTAGGATATACCTTGGCAGAAACCATACTTTTATCGGTCGCTGGGATGAGCTTCTTTGATGCGATTAACCACGCTATGAGTACACTCTCGACAGGCGGTTTTTCAACTAAAAATAATAGTGTCGCGCATTGGAACAATACTCCAATAATCCAGTACATCATTACTTTTTTTATGTTGATTGCGGGAACTAATTTTGTGTTGAGTTATTTTGCCTTTACTGGAAAGATTCGAAAAATATTCAGAGACCAGGAATTTAAATTTTTCATGACCTTTATTGGGATTTCAACTTTGATTGTTGCACTTGTTTTATACAACAATGTAGACTTGACACTAAGTTCATTCAACCACCCTCAAATCTTTGGAACTTTAGAAAGTTCTTTTCGCCATGCATTCTTTCAAGTTGTAGCCGTTATAACTACTACGGGTTTTGTTACTGCAGATTTTACAGCATGGACACCTTTCTTAACCATTGTATTTTTTGGTTTAATGTTTATGGGTGGCTCAGCTGGGTCTACTTCTGGGGGAGTAAAAGGTGTACGTCATATGCTGATGATTAAAAGCGGTTTTTTAGAATTCAAACGTGCACTTCATCCGAATGCTATCTTACAACCTAGACACAATGGTTCCATATTGAAAGAAGAAGTTGTGTATAATATCTACGCCTTTTTTATTCTCTATTTGCTGTCCTTTATTTTTGGTGCACTTGTTTTTGGAGCCTTAGGATTAGATTTCGAATCTGCAATAGGAGTAGCGGCTTCGAGTTTGGGTAATGTAGGCCCAGCACTTGGAAGTTATGGCCCTGCATTTTCTTATAGCGAATTGCCTGAGTTTGGTAAGTGGTGGGCTTCTTTTTTAATGCTTTTAGGAAGATTGGAATTGTTTACTGTTCTAATATTGTTCACGACTTTCTTTTGGAAGAAACATTAGTAGCCGTACTTTTCTTTCCAACGTTGTTTTAAGAACAACCGTATAGCCTCTTCTTTTGCGTTTTGACCCGGTTCATACAGTTTTGTCTGACTTATTTCTTGAGGTAAAAATTCTTGCTCAGCAAAATCCATATCATGATCGTGCGCATATTGATATCCCTTTCCATAATCTAAATCCTTCATCAGTTTACTTGCAGCATTTCGAAGGGGTAGAGGAACCTGTAAGCTGCCGGTGTCCTGAACCATTTGTTGTGCTTTTCCGATGGCCATATAACTAGCATTACTTTTTGGACTAGTAGCCAAGTATATCACACATTGACTTAAAATTATTCTAGCTTCGGGATAACCAATTGCAGCAACAGCTTGAAACGTATTGTTGGCTAAAACAAGAGCCGTTGGATTGGCATTACCAATATCTTCGGAAGCTAAAATCAACAACCTACGCGCAATAAATTTCACATCTTCTCCGCCCTCTATTAATCGTGCTAACCAATATACAGCCGCGTTAGGATCACTTCCACGGATCGATTTGATGAAGGCCGAAATGATATCGTAGTGTTGATCTCCATCTTTGTCAAAAAGAACCGTTTTGGTTTGTGCTTTTTGTAATACAATTTCATCTGTAATATTGACTTCATCACCTTCCTGACTCATGATAACCAATTCGAGTAGCGAGAGCATTTTTCGTGCATCACCTCCCGATAGTTTTAAGAGCGCCTGATCTTCGATCAAGTTTATTTTTTTTTGCTTTAAAATATCATCCTCATCGATAGCTCGATTTAGAAGCAATTGAAGGTCTTCCGTTTCTAAAGGTTTTAGTGTGTAAATTTGACATCGAGAAAGCAGGGCTTTGATGACCTCAAAGCTTGGATTCTCTGTTGTTGCTCCGATCAATGTCACATATCCCTTTTCTACAGCACCTAAAAGAGAATCTTGTTGTGATTTACTGAAACGATGAATTTCATCTATAAACAGTAAAGGGCCTTTTTGTGTAAACAGACCTCCGCTATTTTTTGCTTTTTCTATGATCTCTCGAACTTCTTTAACCCCAGAATTTATGGCGGAAAGACTGTAGAAGGGCCGATCATTAGCTTTCGCCATAAGCGTAGCCAAAGTTGTTTTTCCTGTTCCTGGTGGGCCCCAGAGTATCAAAGAGGGGAGTTGTCCTGTTTTTAAGATGGGGCGTATAGCGCCTTGAGGTCCAACCAAGTGTTGTTGTCCCACATATTGGTCAATTACTTTTGGACGTATGCGTTCAGCCAGAGGTGCTATCATAGCACTAATATACTCAACTTAGGAGAATTTTTGTTGTCGGATAATTTCGTAAAGAACACTTCCGCAAGCAACAGCAACATTTAGTGAAGCTATAACACCTTCCATTGGAAGTTTTGCTTTTTCGGGAATGATATTTAAAATTCCTTTGGAAATTCCTTTTTCTTCCGATCCCATGATGAGAGCTACAGGTTTTTTAAAATCAACTTCATAAATCATTGCTTCCGCTTTTTCAGAAATAGCGATAGGCTCTACATCATGTGCTTTTAAAAGATAGATCGCATCTTTTAGATGATCTACTTTGGCAATGGGTACCGTAAACAAAGCCCCTGCTGAGGTTTTGATGGTGTCGGAATTGATTCGTGCACTTCCCGTTTGTGGTAATATAATACCCGCAACTCCAGTAGCAGAAGCGCTACGAATAATAGCACCTAGGTTTCGGGTGTCGGTAATGTTATCGAGTAAAAGAAAAATAGGTGTTTTATCTTCTTTAAGTACCTTTTCGATTAAAAGCTCTAAATCCCAATACGAAATAGGAGAAATAGTAGCAACTGCACCCTGATGGTTTTTATTTGAAAAACGGTCAAGACGTTCTATGGGAACATAACTGTGTGCTACTTTTTTGTCTCGAAGTAAATTTTCTAGTTGTTTAAAAAGGGGACTTCTTTGATCTTTTAACAAAAAAACCTTTTCAAGATTTTGATTTGCCTCTATACATTCTATGATGGCACGAACGCCAAAGATTTCTTGTGTATCCATTTTTAAATTTTAACAAAGCTAGTTGTTTTTAAGCGTTTGTATATGAAATAAGAGCATAAAAAAACCCGCCATAAAGGCGGGTTTGATTTAGTATCTAAACGATTAATTAAATAAACTAGTCGATGAGAAAAATGTTGGTACCGAGTCTGGGGCTCCTGGTACATTCGAATTTGTATCTACTTCATTTTGCGGATAAAGGAAACGTTGAGGGAATCCATCAGCAGCTGGACTTCCAGTAAGTTTGTTAGGAACTCCAATTGAGTTTCTATTCCTTCTTAAATCATGATAAACAACTAGTTCACCAATCAAAGTGATGTACTTTTCTTCCAAAATTTCTTTCTTAAGAGCAGCACCAGTTGAAGATGAAGCAGGGAATTGTGTAGCATCAGAACTATATTCTGCAGCTAAAGCAGTTCTTACGTTGTTCAAATGTCCTAGTGCATCAGTTTCTCTACCTAAGTTAAACTGAGCTTCTGCAAGAATTAACTCATTTTCGTAAAAAGTTGCAATAGGCATAGACGAAGTTTGGCTATATCTTCCACCGTCATCAGTGTTGAGTAAAGTACGGTATGAAGGTGATCCAACAGTACCATCTGCAAGGAAATAACTAGCATATACAAGACTATTACCAGGTGTAGTTAATGCTCTAGCAGTTGTCCCATCTAGTAAATTAGCTAGATGCGAATCTGTAGCAACCAAGTAATCTTGTCTTTGGTCAATAACAAACTGATACATTAAATTTCTGTTGTATTGAGCAGTTCCGTGTTGAGTAACTAAGTCATTTGCTCTTGAAGAAATCCCTTGAGTTGCATGTGAAACTGCTGTTGCATAATCTTTTGAAGCTAAAGCATAACGTGCAGCTAGTGTATGACCAGCTTCTTCCCAAGTTCCTCCTGATAGTCTAGCACCACCGTAACCGGCAGCAATAGTAGCAGCACCAACTTTAGCAATTCCAGATTCAATTAAATCAATTCCTCCGCTAACAACTACTGCTTGACCATCATAAGTTGGTTCAGAAAATTCATTAGGTTTAACAGCTTCGCTAAATGGAACATCTCCATAAAGTAGTGCCATATCAGCAAACATTGTTCCCTGAAGAATTTCAGCAATACCTCTTATTAAGTCAGAAGCACTTTCATCATTAATAATAAGCTGCGCATTGTTGATACCAGAAATGTAAGTGTCATTCCACATATCATTATAATTAGCACGGTTTGGTGAGTAAGTATTTAATGTCAAGTATTGACGGTCACCACCACTCATCTGATTGTTGAATACAGCGGCATAACGAGCGTTGTTACTTCCCATGTGTTGCATAAGCGCTAACTGTACCTGACCGATAATAAGGTCAGAAGAAGCAACTACAAATGCATTCGGATCATCATTCAGATCCTCTGTATAGCTTTCACAGCTAGCTATCGCTAGTACCGCGAAAATCGGTAATATAAATTTGTATAGTTTCATAGTTGTTTTTTTTAAAATCCAATTCTAAGTGTAGTGATAAATGAACGTGTTCCAGGATTACTGAAATACTCTAACCCTCTACCTCTTGAAGCTCCAGTTAAATTGTTTTCTGGATCAAATTCGTCTATTTCGGACCAGGTAAATAGGTTTCTTCCTGAAATAGAAAGATTCATTGAGCTAATTTTAAGGCTCTCAATCAAAGCTGTATCAAAACTGTAGTTAAGTGTAATCTCTCTTAGTTTAATCCAAGATGCATCCATAATGAAAGGTTCACCTACATCACCAAAACCACCACCATTGGTTGTCCACCATTCAGAATCAATTACAACTGGACCAGCACCAAAGTCTTCGATGTATCCACGGAAAGATTCTCCATTAGCAACTGGTGCTCCTGCAGCATTCACAATAGTACCACCAGTATTATTAACATTTTTTGCTCCAGTATTTGCATGAGTACCCATATAATGCAATACACCATAAGTACCATTCCACACATCATTTCCTTGAGATGTTTCAAACATAGTAGATAGATTGAAGTTCTTGTAATTTATGTTGAAACCAAGACCAGCACGGAAGTCTGGATTAGGATCACCTACACCAACTTTCTTTTCAGCAGCAGCATTAGGGAAACCATTTGCATTTGTTACATAATTATTATTATTATCTCGCTCGTAAACACCACTTCTAAGCACACCGAAAGGATATCCTTCTGCAATACCTGATGATGTAGACGTAAATCCATTAAGAATGAAATAAGAACTACCTGCTAAATCTGTTACAATGTTTTTATTTTGAGTAAAACTTCCGTTAAGATTGATGTTTAAATCTTCACCTCTAAGTAAATCCACTTTGAAATCAATTTCAAGACCACTGTTAGTAACTGTAGCAGCATTCTGTAAAGAAGAGCTGAACCCAGAAGATGGAACAGTCGGCAAAGCCAAAATAACACCTTCAGTTTTGTTATCGTAATAAGTTATACCTAGATTAATTCTGTTGTCAAACATACGAACATCAAAACCAAATTCAATCTCTGTCTTTCTTTCTTCTTTCAGATCAGGATTTCCACGAGTTGAAGATTGAGTAAAAGGATTTCCGTAAAGAGAACCTTCTAAACCATCACCCCAGCTTGACGAAGTTCCACCAGGACCAAATGTAGTTGAAGTTGCATAGGGATTAGCTTCAATACCTACTTCACCATATCCAATTCTGAATTTACCGAAGTTTAAGAAGTCAGCATTTACTAAATCTGTAAACTTGTAACCAAAAGATGCACTAGGATAGAAGATAACTCCAGCTCCAGGTAAAGTTGATACTCGTTCTCCACGACCAGTTACTTCTAGCAAGAAGTTGTCATATAATTCAACATTAAGGAGTCCGTAAACACCACTTTTAGTGGTTAGACTAGTGAATCCAGATGGAGTTGAATTTAAACCGGTAGTGTTACCAGGATTGAAATATATCTGATCAGGATTAGTGAAATTAGCTTCAAAAGCACTAAGTCTTCTGTAGTTATTTTCAAACTGTTGGTATCCCACAACATAGTTGATACTTATATCATCGGTGATTGTATTGTCACCAGTGACAAATAAGTTTAACTGTGAAATTTTCTCTGTTATACGATCTTCTTCCCAAATACCATTGTTTCCACTACCAGCAGAACCTGCAGGTTGGTAATCAGTACGATTGTCTTGATAGAAATCAATACTATAACGAGCAACAAAATTTAAGAAGCCTAATTTATAGTTCACCTCAGGTGCAAAAATAAATCGGTCAACTGTGTTAACGTTCTGTTGTTGATTCATTGTCCAAATAGGGTTATTGTATGTAGGAGCAGCGTAGTTAAATGCTCCACTTGCGTTGTCAAAAGTTCTGTAAGAACCCGTTGGACGACGATAACTTCTGTGTGAATTTGGAGTAACTGAAGTTACACCGCCAGAAATTCTGTAGTTAGTTCCTTGCCAGTCACGAATGTCAAAATCAGGAGAAGTTCTTAAGTAACCTAAGTAAAGACCATTTAAGTTAGATCCAGTTTGAACTCTATTGGAGTCGATGCTTGAGTATGAAGATGAGATTTTGAATAATAGGTTATCATTAGCCTGAGTCGTATTATTCAATTTCAATGTGGTTCTCTTGTAATCAGAATTACCTTTCATGATACCATCTTGATCATAGTTAGCAAATGAAAGATATGTTCTAGACTTTTCATCGCTGTAAGACAAGTTTACAGAATTCTCGTAGGTATAACCATTTCCAAAAACAGCATCTCTGTTTGTTTGGTTGTAAATAGTTTTGTTATTCTTGGTAACAATACTTCCTATTCTTCTTAAATCAGGAGTTTCAAAGTAACCACCACTGAAATCATAATCATCAGCACCACCAGCACGTAAAGAAATTTCATCACCGTAGGTTACAGATGTAGATTGGTTGTAAAAACCAACACCAGGCGATCCAGACCAAATACCATCAAATCCTTGACCCCAGGTACTTTGTTTTTTCCATTCAGCATTAATTTGATCAACAGAAATTGCAGATTTCACATTTACACTCCAACCTTTGCTGTCAGAAGAACCTCTTTTGGTTTCAATAACCAATACTCCATTCGCAGCACCAGTACCGTAAATTGCAGCAGCAGAAGCTCCTTTAATTACTGTAACCGAAGCAATATCTTCAGGATTTATGTCATTCAAACGTGATTGTTGTACAACACCACCAGTAGATCCACCAATGGCAGAGTTAGAAATGATTGCACCATCCAATACGATCAATGGAGAGTTGTCTCCGTTGATTGTGTTTTGACCACGCAGTTGAATGTAAGCTCCAGAACCTGGATCTCCAGAGTTTCTTGTAATATTTACACCAGATGTTTTTCCTGATAATCCTTGAAGAACACCAGACTCACCAGAGCGTTGTAATTGTTCTACCTCTACTTTGGTTGTAGAAGAAAGATCATCATCTTTTTTCTTTTCTAACCCAAGAGCTGTAAGTACAATCTCGTCTAATTCGTTATCAGCTTCAAGAGAAACACTAATCGCATCAGATGATCCAACTGTAGATTCAATAGTTTGATAACCAATAAAGCTAATTTCTAGAACAGCGCCTTCAGAAACCTCAATAGAATAATTCCCATCAAAATCTGTGCTAACTCCGTTACTAGTACCTTGTTCTACAACAGAGGCTCCTGGAAGTGGAATTCCACTATCATCGGAGACCACTCCTGTTACTGTCTTTTGCGCCATAGCAGAAAATGCAATAAGCATGAATGCCGACGTCATTAGTAATAGTTTTTTCATATTTATGAATATAGTTAATAATAATTATTTCACGAAAATATAACTTTTATGGAATATTAACATAATTTTAAGTGTTTATTTGTCAAAAATTTATTCTTAATCAATTTCTCTGAATTATACACATCTAAAACCTGAAAAACCATATGAAGTTGACACTATCTTTCACTTGTAAATTAATTATATTTCTTAGTCTTTTTGTGGGATGTTCAAGTGCTCCAAAAGTTATTTTCAAAGACACAGTTGATACCGAAACAAAATCTATTAATTACCAAGATAAAAAAGTATTCACATTTGCCAGTTCAGGTGTATACTTTTCAAATAAATTTGAAGGTGCTAGATTGAATGCCGTTGATCAGCTGAATGATAGTGTTTTTTCAGTTACAATATTACCAGAAAACGAACCTATCAATCACAGTCCTTATTACGCATTTGATGTTTGGAGTTCTTCGCTTAAAGAAATAACCCTTAAATTCAAATATCCTGAAAAATACAAACATCGGTATATTCCTAAAATTAAATCAAATGGGACTTGGTCAGTTGCCGATTCCCTTACTTTCCAATTCGATGAGAACTTTAGTTCTTTTAAAATACAAATTAATCCTACAGCCAAAACTGTTTCAGGACAAGAACTGCATACCAGCAGTGTTGTTTATTCTTGGGTAGATCAACTGATTGAAGGAAAAGAAAGTTTTGTACGATCAAAAACAATAGGCAAGACTAAGTTAAAAAAACCTTTTAGAGTTCTGGATATTTATAAGGGTTCACCTAAGAATAAGCCAGTACTAGTTTTGTTAACGCGACAACATCCACCTGAAGTTACCGGTTACTTTGCTTTTCAAGCGTTTTTATCCACAATTCTTGAAGAAAACAAATTGACATCAAGTTTTTTAGATCACTACAGAATTTTGGCTTTTCCATTAATGAATCCCGATGGAGTTGACCTCGGACATTGGAGGCATAATGCAGGGGGAGTAGACACCAACCGCGATTGGTCTTTTTATCATCAACCTGAAATAAAAATAACAGTAGATTATATCACTCGGGTACTCAAAAAAAATAATTCAAAACTTGTTTTAGGACTTGACTTTCATTCTACTTGGTATGATGTTTTTTACACCAACAAAGAACGCAAGTCAACTGCATTTCCTGAATTTTTACCCAAGTGGTTTTCAGCTTTAGAGCAAAATATACCTGATTATGATGTCAACGAAAAATCAAGTAACAGCACCAAACCAGTTTCAAAGGGTTGGTTTTTATATGGACACAATGCCGTAGGAGTTACCTACGAGATTGGAGATGATACGCCAAGAGATCGCATTCAATTGATCGGGATGGAATCTGCAAAGGCAATGATGAGAATTTTGGAAGAATAGAAGTTTACTGTTCTAAACTTTTAATAAACGCGATTAATTCCTCCTCGGACTTAATTTTTTTGATTCCTTTTGTTTTTGGTATGTCCTCTGAGCGAAGTTGTTTGCGAATGCTTTTCATTTTGAAACCAATTTCGTGAGGTAAATTCTTTCCTTCTTTTAAATAAAATGACTTTACATCTCTAAAACGTGGGGCGATATCTTTGTCTAATGAAGTTTTTGCTAATCTGCCCTCGGAGAGTTTCTTTTTATCTTGACGATATAACTGATAATTTTTCCATTCATATAAAATAATTAAATAGCCATCCGTAGTTTCGTTTTTTTTGCTAGCGAAGGTCTTGTACTGATATGTTTTGTTATTGAAGGTTGCACGTAAACTTTTGTCTTTTAAAAGTGCTTCTTCTGAAGCTTCTTGTGTTGTGCTTTTTCCAATCTCAATTTCATCGTTATAACCATTGTATCGCAACAATAAGTTTGCGTTTGTTTTTCCGTTTTCTCGCTCAACTTTTGCGAGAGCAAACGTTCCCATTGAATAGGGACTACCCGATATTTTCGATAAATTCATTGTTCTCATGTTATTCTTTTGAGCAATGATCTTAACTATTTCAAAAGTTTCGATTGTATTCAAATTGAAATTTTCTTGGCTGTAAACAGATAGAGTAAAAAGAAGAAATACAGATGTTATTTTAATGTCGTTCATGTGTAAATATAGGAAAATAAATGAAGTTTTGTTTTATGTTTTTTGATCTGAAAAAAAATGGAAGCATTCTTCGTTTATCTTTACCGCAATATTAGCAAACCGATTATGTCAGTAACATCTTTTATTGGAAAAGTTAACCAGCTTGCTTTAGCAGGAACACCATTCTTTTTCATAATCGATTTTGAAAAAAAAAAGCCCCTTGTCTATTCTTTCGAAGACGCTGCAAAAGAAAACATTCTATTTGATATCCGTGGACTTCGTAATTACAGCAAACAAAAGTTAAACAACTTTGCGCATCAAATAATGCCGATACAAAACTCAGAGGATCGCTACAAAACTGCTTTTGATATGGTTCAAGAGCATCTTAATCGAGGTGATAGTTATTTGGTTAACCTCACTTTTCCAACCGAAGTCTCATTCGATGGGAATCTTAAAGACCTTTTTCACAACGCTCAAAGCCAATATAAAGTATTGTTTAAGGATCAGTTTGTGAGCTATTCTCCAGAATGTTTTGTAAAAATCAAAGGAAATACTATTTATTCGTACCCTATGAAAGGTACAATCTCCACGGCGATTCCAAATGCAGAACAACACGTCTTGGGCAACCCAAAAGAAATAGCAGAACACGCCACAATAGTAGACCTTATAAGGAATGATTTATCATTCTATGCCAGTGAGGTTCGGGTCAATCGTTTTCGTTACCTAGAGCAGATTAACGTAAATCCGGAGAGCTTACTTCAAGTGAGTTCTGAGATTGAAGGTACATTGAAAAATGACTGGAAGGTTAATTTAGGGAATCTCCTGTGGGATATGCTTCCGGCTGGATCCATATCCGGAGCGCCCAAACCTAAAACTTTAGAAATTATTCGATCTGTTGAAGCGGATTCTCGTGGATATTACACCGGTGTTTATGGCTATTTCGATGGACAAAACTTGGATAGTGCGGTGGCCATTCGATTTTTAGAAAAACAAGAAAATAACTTTTTCTACCGAAGTGGAGGAGGGGTAACCTCCCAAAGCATCTGCTCAGAAGAACACCAAGAACTTTTAGATAAAATATATGTACCCACTTTTTGAATCCATTCGTGTAGAAGGAGGACAGACACACCTGCTTCACTACCATCAAGCTCGGATTGAGCGTTCCTACCTTCAACTTTTTCAAAAGAAATGTTCTTGGAGGCTTGAATCAATACTCCCCGATTTACCAATAACTGGATTACACAAGCTTCGGTTTTTATACAACGACCATGCTTTTACTTTTGAACTTGTTCCTTACAAAGTACGAAAAATTGAAACCTTAAAATGTGTAGAAATCAACACCTACAATTACGATTTGAAACTCACTGATCGTTCAGGTATTGATCAGGCCTTCGCTTTACGAGGGGACTGTGACGATGTTCTGATGACCAAAAATGGCTTGCTGACCGATACGTCTTATTGCAATATTCTTTTGTTTGATGGAACCGATTGGGTTACTCCAGTAGAGCCCTTGTTTGCAGGGGTGCAACGAGAGTATTTGTTGGATGAGAAGATTATTAAGGTTGGGGAAATTCCTGAAAAGGATTTGGATAATTATGAATCCTTTATGCTTGTGAATGCGATGTTGGTTTTTAATTATATCAAACTAAAAGCTGTTAAAATAACTAAGAGTTAGTAGCATAAATCATTCTATTGAATTGTTTATAGGATATGCCCTCCAAAAAGTTTTGCCTTGACCGTTGTATTTCCATACATTTTTCTTTTCTTAAGTTATTTCCCAGAAATCATAATCCCCCTCGCAAATAAGGGTGTTTCCATTTGATAACCTCACAGTTCCTGAAATTCTAGAATAGTATAGGTCAGTGTTAGTATATTCCCAATGAATCATTGGATGATTGTTTAAGTCGGGTGCAAGAATTAATTCGTCAGGTAGTCAGAATATTATTTAAATCAGTTTTCAACAAAAAAAACTCAATAATTTACTTATTATATTAATTGCTGCTATTTAAGCATCCAATTTTAAGTTTTTTTTTGATTTGGAAGTGTAAAATCAAGGGATTCAATAATGCCCTTTAAAAGGACACAATCTTCATGATATAATAAGGAGCGTATAATTCTAAATCCAAAGAACTTTCACTTGGATTAGGAACGTATTCAGCGCATTGTTAATAAAAAAAGAAGTGTATTGTTTATTTTCTTTTGTTTGAGTTTGAATCCTAAAAAAAGATTCCTACATTTGCAGCCCTTTAAAAAGGGAATAATATAAAATTATATATGCCAACTATTGCACAATTAGTA
>ENA-OQVM01001135-OQVM01001135.1-marine-metagenome-genome-assembly--contig:-NODE-1135-length-36786-cov-5.117628_pt1 | contig 36786 bp, 31 predicted proteins | sample MGYA00237776_ERZ505498 | MGnify/ENA primary metagenome ERZ505498 (study PRJEB26159, sample SAMN06265151) | marine metagenome | isolation source: Helgoland LTER site | place: Germany:Helgoland, sampling...
AGACTACAAGATCAATCGTGTCGATGATCTGCTGCCATGGAAAACTGCCTCATAGGGCAGTCAGACCGGACGCTTACCCTCAAAGCCACGCCCGACAAAGATAATCTGGCCGTTTTCGAACACCACCTCGCCACCCGGCAGCAACACGTGATGTCCATCCGAATGTCCAACCACGTATTTGCCCGTCATCAAAACGCGGCCTGCCTCGCGCAAATGGGTCATGGGAGTTCGATCAGGCTCTTGCCGTCACGCGCGACAACTTCGCCACCTTTCATTACCAGCTTACGCACCGGGTGCGAGACGACCGCGTGGATCAAGCTTTCTCCCGAGACCAGCACAAGATCGGCGGCATCACCAGGTGCAAGGCCGTAATCCGCCAGCCCCATAACTGTGGCACCATTATAGGTACAACAGCGCAGCGCATATCCGACATCTTCGTCGGTGCGAAAATTGTTACGTAGCCCCAGATGCATCGCGCGTTCTAGCATATCGCCATTTCCATAGGGGCCCCATGCGTCCCTTATGCCGTCCGATCCAGCACAAAGCGTCACGCCCGCGTCCTTAAGCTCAGACGCTGCCGGAACTGGCCGGTGGGGTGAGGCGACGGTTGCGATATGCACGCGGGCGGCGGCCAGTTCGGCGACAAGCGCGCGTGCTCTATCGCGATCCGGCATACCCAGACAAAAGGCGTGGCTGATCGTGACGTGCCCCTGCATTGCATGGGCGTGCACGCGCTCAAGGATCATTTCGATCGAAAACGCGCCAAGTTCGTCAGGCTCGTGCAAGTGGATATCGATTGGCTTTCCATACCGCTCTGCCAGCGCAAAGACCGCATCCAGATGCCCCTTGGGGTCGCGATCCATGGAACACGGGTCAAGCCCTCCGACAACATCCGCGCCCCCGCGCATGGCCTGATCCATCAGTTCCAAGGTGCCCGGCCGGTTCAGCAGGCCCGACTGCGGAAAGGCGACGATTTCTATATCGACCTGACCTGCAAGTGCCTCACGCGTGCGGGACACCCCCTCGAACCCCTCCATCCCACAGTCCGTGTCCATATCGACATGGCTTCGGATGGCGGTCGTACCCTTGCCGATGGACAACAGCGCCTGCCGCATGGATTGACGGTGAGGTTCGATATCCCATTCGCGGCGCAGGCGGCGTTCGGTTTCGATTTTGTCTTGCAGGGAAGGCCCTGCCTGATGCGGACGCCACCCCATGCCCCAAAGCGTCTTGTCAAGATGGGTATGTGCCTCAACGAGCCCCGGCAGCAGGATTGCATTGTCACCCTCGTGGATATCGCAGTCGGGCGATGGCACTTGGTTGGCCGAAATCTTGCTGATCTTGCCTTGCGTGATCAGCAAGTCGGTCGTTTCAGAGCCCCAAGGCCGAATGTTCTTTAGAAGTTGCGTCTTGGCTGCCATTTCACCGCGCCTGCTTGGGTGGAAGATCCTTCAGATCAGGCGTTTCGGTCAAAACAAATTGCTGATCCGCGACAATATAGTTGTCGGCATGCAACCGTGCGACGGGTTGATAGACCTCTGGCCGGACATAATGGCCCGCCGCATCAAGGCAGGCATCGCGCACGTGCATTTGCACGACTTCGCCCAGCAGGATGACCCGTCGCGGATATTCAATCATCTGCTCCACCCGACATTCCATCGCTGCGGGTGCCTCGGCCACGCGGGGTGGCGCAATCTTAAGCGACGGTGCGTGGGTCAGACCCGTCAGCGCGATCTCGTCGTCATCTTGGGCAAAAGGATGCCCGCAATCAACCATCTGCTGGGCAATCGCCATGTCGCACAGGTTGACCACAAATTCCTGATCGCGCCGAATATTTACCATCGTGTCTTTTTCGGTGCCATCGGGTCGCGCCTGAATGCCCAGAATGACAATCGGCGGATCTTGCGAAAACACGTTGAAAAAGCTCATCGGTGCCGCGTTCGGTGTGCCGTCCGCGCCGCAGGTCGTCACCAATGCGATAGGGCGCGGGGCAACAAAACTGCACAATAACCGATACCGGTCCTGTGGCGGCAGGGCTTCGAAATCAAATTCCATCGCGCAGATGGCAGGCGACAAGCTGCCCCTCCCGAACCGGTTTCAAGGTGGGTTCTGATTGCGTGCATTGCGCTTGGGCAATCGGGCAACGCGAGGCAAAGCGGCAGCCTTTGGGCATGTTCAGAGGGTCCGGCGGATCGCCGGGGATCAGGATGCGTTTGGTCTCTTTCCGCCGCTCCGCATCTACGGTCGGGACGGCAGACAGCAACGCTTCGGTATAGGGATGGCTTGGGCTGCTGAACAGCGCGATACGGTCGGCATGTTCCACAATCTTGCCCATATACATGACCGTGATGCTGTCGGACATGTGTTGTACAACGCCCAGATCGTGGCTGATAAACAGATAGGTCAACCCGAAATCGGCCTGCAGACGGCGCAACAGGTTCAGGATTTGCGCCTGCACAGCCACGTCCAGTGCGCTTACAGGTTCATCGCAGATGATCACCTCTGGCCGGGTGGACAGGGCGCGCGCAATGCCGATCCGCTGGCGCTGACCGCCTGAGAACTGATGCGGAAACAGGCGTTTTTGTTCAGGGCGCAGCCCAACGGCCTTGAACAGATCGTCAACGGTTTCGCGTTTCTCCGCGTCGGTCATATCAGTCAGGCTATCGAGCGGTTCCCTGACAATATCCTCGGCCCTCTGACGCGGGTTAAGCGAGGAATAGGGGTCCTGAAAGATCACCTGCACCTTGCGCCGCATTGCCTTCAGGTCCTCCTGCGCCAATGGCAGGATGTTCTGGCCTTCCAGACGCACCTCGCCGCTGGTTTCGCCTGAAACCAGACGCGCAATCGCCAGCGCGGCGGTCGTCTTGCCGGATCCGCTCTCGCCCACAATGGCCAGCGTCTGACCCTTCTTTACGGTGAAATCAACGTGGTCGACCGCCGTCAAATACCTCTTGGCCCCAAAGCCCCAGTCTTTCTTGCGGATGGGAAAGCGTACCGTCAGGTTCTCGATCTCTAAAAGTTCAGCCATCATACTTCCTCGGCGCGCCAGCAGGCGGCATTCTGGCCGTTGGGAAATCCAACTTCGTGCGGGCGGGCACCCAGGCATTTGTCCACGACCATGTTGCAGCGCGCGGCGAAAAGGCAGCGATCCTGCCCGAACTCCGCCAGGCCCGGCACGATCCCCGGAATCTCGGTCAGTTCTTCGCGTTCGAGTGTGGGGTCCGCCATGATATGCGGAACACAGGAAATCAAGCCTTTGGTATAGGGATGGCGCGCATGCTCAATGACCTGCCGCACGTCGCCCTCCTCGGCTTTGCGACCCGCATACATGACAATCATGCGCTCGGCCATTTCGGCAACGGCACCCATGTCATGCGTGATCATGATGATTGAGGTTCCGGTCTGCGCGCGCAGGTCGCGCAGCAAGTCGAATATCTGCGCCTGCACCGTTACATCCAGCGCGGTTGTAGGTTCATCCGCGATCAGAATCTTGGGCTTGCACGCCAGCGCGATCGCAATCATCACCCGCTGGCGCTGACCACCGGACATCTGGAACGGATAGTCATTCACCCGTCCCTTGGGGTTGGGGATGCGCACCGCATCCAACAACTCGATTGCTGCATTATGGGCAGCCGTCTTGCTGAGTTTCTGATGCTCACGCAGCACTTCGGCAATCTGCTCACCCACGGTATACACCGGATTGAGTGATGTCATTGGCTCCTGAAAGATCATCGAAATATCGTTGCCCCGCAGATCGCGCAGGCGCGATTCACTGGCCTGGGTCAGGTCCTCGCCATCAAAGATGATCTTTCCAGCGGCAACCTTGCCGATACCCTCAGGCAACAGCCCCATGATGGCGAGCGCCGTCATCGACTTACCACAGCCGGATTCACCAACGAATGAAATGCTTTCGTTATGGCCCAGTTCAAAACTGAGATCGTCGATCACGGGTGCGACACCGGCGCGGGTGCTCAGCTCGATCCGCAGGTTTTCTACCTTCAGCAACGGGTCCATCATCGTTGCCTCAACTTTGGATTCAGCGCGTCATTCAACCCGTCTCCGACAAGGCTGATCGCGAGAACCGTAATAAAAATCGCCAATCCGGGAATGGTCACGGTAAAGCTGCTTTCGAGAATATATTGACGGTTCGATCCGATGACCTGACCCCAGCTGATCACATTGGGATCCGTCAGTCCCAGAAAGGACAGCCCCGCCTCGAACAGGATCGCCGAACCGACCATCAAAGCCGATTGCACGATGATAGGCGGCAGGGCGTTGGGCAGGATCACACGAAACATCAGCTTCAGGCCCGAAGCGCCCGACGCCCGACTGGCCATGACATATTCCAACTCGCGGATCCGAAGGAATTCCGAGCGTGTGATGCGGGCGACGGCAGTCCAGCTGACAATGCCGATGGCAAATGTGATCATCGGCAGGCTTGCGCCGAAAAGCGCCACGATAACCATCGAAAACAGCAGGGTGGGCAGCACCTGAAAGAACTCGGTAAAGCGCATCAACGCCTCCTCCACCATGCCGCGATAAAACCCGGCCAGCGCTCCGATGGTCACGCCGATAACAACGGTCACAATGGCCGCCGACAATCCAATCAGCAGCGTCACGCGGGCACCATGAATGATCTGCGCCAGCAGATCGCGCCCCAGATAATCGGTACCAAGCAGGAACCCATCGACCCCGGGTGGAGAGAATGGTGCCCAGACCATTTCGAACGGTTGACCCGGATAGAGGTAAGGACCGAAAATCGCGCCAAAAACGATAAATATCAAAACCACCAGCCCGGCCATGGCTGCATGGTTGCGCTTGAACATGTCCCAAGCTTCAGACAGAGGCGATTGTGCCTTGATCGTTGGTTCTGTCATTTGATCGCTCATCCCCGCGCCCGCATTCTTGGGTCGACCGCACGCAACGCGAAATCGGTCAACAGGTTACCAACGATCACCATGAGCGCCGAAAAGAACAAAATACCCAGAATGGTGGGCGTATCGCGCGCAATGATCGACTGAAAGGCCAGTGTGCCCAGCCCTGGCCAGGCGAATACGGTTTCCACCAGCACCGCGCCCGACACGACGGCTGAGAATTGCAGACCCGCCAGTGTGATCACCGGCGACAGCGCATTCTTCAACGCGTGCTTGTACACAACCGAGCGTATTGGCAGCCCCTTGGCCTTGGCCGTGCGCACATAGTCTGATCCCAGCGTTTCCATCATCGTGGCGCGCGACAGGCGCGAATAAAGCGCAAAGAAGATAGACGAAAGCGCGATCACCGGCAAAACGAGGTGGCGCACCACATCCCAGAAATGGACCCAGAAGCCGCCGATAAGCGTCACGTCGCGCATACCCGCCACCGGGAACCACTGAATCTTCAGCGAGAACCCAATGAGCAACAGGATGCCGGTCCAGAACACGGGTGCCGCATAGCCGAACAGAGCGAAGAATGTGACAAAGTGAGACAATATCCCGTTTGGCTTGCGCGCTGAAATAACGCCCAGCATAACCCCAATCAACAACGCCAGAATTTGCGCCGTAAAGACCAGCAGCAAGGTTGCCGGCACGCGCTGCAGGATCAGGTCGGTCACCGGCATCTGGTAAAAGTAGGAATAGCCCAGATCAAATCGTAGAACGCGACCCATATAAGAGCCAAGCTGTACGATAAACGGTTGATCCAGACCGTAATCGACGCGAATTTGATCGAGTATCTCGGCATCGGCCCCGCCCATCGACTGCGCGATTGTGTCAGCGACGTCGCCGGGGGCCATATGAATCAGAGAGAAATTCAGGACCAGTACAGCCAGCAAGAGGATGATGGCATAAAAGAGGCGGGTCGCTACGGAACGAACAAGGTCCATCGCACGGCACTCCTGCTGGTCAAAAGGTTGCGCGTGGTGGCCCCATCACGGAGTCACCACGCTTTTGCAGATCAGTCTTTAAGCCAGACTTTGTCCATAGGGGACGACGTTGACCAGATGCCCGTGATCGGTGGATTCTGCACCTTGTCAGAATACAATGTATGCATCGGCACCGCGTTCAGGAAATAAATCGGAACGTCTTCGTTCACGATCGTCTGGAACTCGGCATAAAGCGCCTTGCGCTTTTCCTGATCATTTTCCTGAGCCGCCATTTCCAGCAGTTCATCGACACGGGCGTTGGAATAGCCCTGCGTGTTGGACCAGACGCCCTTGGCGATGTTGGACGTCATATAGGTCCGGTTCACGCCGATCACCGGGTCGCCCCAGTTATACACGCTGTCCAGCGACATATCGTAATCCAACGTGCCCATCAGCTTGGCCCAGCTCGGGAAATCCGGCACGCTTTCGATGGTGACCATGATCCCGACCTTGGAAAGGGCCTGTTTGATGTACTCGGTCTGCGGCTTGTAACCCGGGAACGGAACCAGCTCCATAGTGATGTCGAACCGTTCACCATCCTCCATCGGGAACCCGGCCTCGTCCAACAGCGCGTTCGCCTTGTCCAGATCAAGCTCATAAGAGTTGACGTCCGGATTGTAGAGCGGGCTATCAGGGTGCACACCGGTCAGCGCGTCCTTGGCTGTGCCGCGCATGACTGCTTTCATGATGAAGTTCTTGTCGATGGCATAGGCAATCGCCTGACGCACCCGCACGTCCTTGAGCGGACCCTTGGTGGTGTTCATCGCCAGCCAGTCGATTGGACCGATGCCACCATAGCCGTCGTTCGAGACGCTGACCCCTTCGGCCTCGCGAATGCGGTTCACGACTGTGGGCTCGGATTCGAAGGTGGACAGGTGGATTTCGCCATTCTGCAGCGCAATCGCACGGGCCGAACTGTCGGGGATAATCCGCGCGACGATACGGTCGAGATAGGGCAGCCCCTCCTCCCAATAGCCGTCATAGCGCTCCATGATGACATGTTCACCGGGCTTGAACTCGACCAGCTTGAAGGGGCCAGAGCCGACCACGTCTTCGTTGTTGCGCGGATGGTTCTTGGGGTCCTGCCCGTCGCCATAGATATGTTCGGGGATGATCGCCATCAGCTGTCCCGACATCGCCAGCATCAATGCCGGGTGTGGATGGGCCAGGTTCAGAACTGCCGTATGCTCATCCGGTGTGTCCACCGAAGTTACAGGCGCGAACATCGACTTGAATGGGTGGTGCGCCTTGATCACATCGACAGAGAAGGCCACGTCGGAGGATTTGATCGGCTCGCCATCGTGAAAGGTGGCGTTTTCCTGAAGATTCAGCGTGACCGACAGGCCATCCTCGCTGACTTCCCAGCTCTTGGCAAGATAGGGCTGCGGGTTCCAGCCGTCATCATATCGCAAGGGTGCGGCGAACATCTGCGCACCGACAAGGCCCGTGACGATGCCGGATTGGACTGCGGGGTTCAGAACGCGGGGTGTGCCCGTCAGCGTGGCGACCAGCGTACCGCCGGACGTTGGTGTTTCTTGCGCCGCAGCACTCAACGCGAGAATAGCCGTCGCGGCGGTCGCCGAAAACAGGCCCTTTATGAAGTGTTTCACAGGTATCTCCCAGTTGGTTTGTAATTGCTTCGAGCCTAGACCAGCGCAGTTCCATCAAAAAAACAGATTTAATGCCTCTCAATCACCGATTTTTTGGGGGTTTGGGCCCGACGGCGCTGAAATGATCAGCGATTCAAACGCACCTTCCTCCCGCAAGGCGCAGCAATTGTCGATGAAGGTCTGGACGATCTTTGGGCGGCGGACCTGAGAAACCGTAGCGATTCCAAGCCATTGCACCTCAAGATCACCAGCGATCGGCACGGCTCTGTAGCGGACGTTCGGATCCTGAAGCGGCTGCGGGCGGATATTGAGGATGGTAAAACCGAAGCCCCCCGACACCAGCGCGCGCGCAATTTCGGCAGAGCGGGTGGTGTGGGCAATGTTCGGTTTGCAGCCGTTTTGCTCAAACATGCCGAAAAAATAGTCGCGGGTTAGAGGAAGGTCGAGAAGCACCATCGGTTTCTCAGCCAATTCGGGAATCGTTACACTCGATTGCTGTGACATCGGATCATCGGCAGAGATCAACGCGAAAGGAGGCGGGCGGAACAGCGGCACAAAGTCGTGCCCTGAATGCAAAACCTTGGGGTATGTGAACGCCAGATCGGCCTTGCCATCATCCAGAAAGCCCGCAATCGCCTCCATGTTCCCCTCGAGCAGTTGAACAGACATAGCTGGAAACTTTTCAGCACTGTCGCGCAGTATCTCGGGCAGAAGTGCAGGTGCTGCAGTCGCATAACAGGCGATGCGCACAAGGCCTGAGGCGTCGCCGCCGATCGACTGGAACTCACTCTCGAACTGTCGCGCCTGCTCCAGGAAATTGCGGATCATTCCCAGGGCGTCGGCCCCTGCAGGGGTCGCTTGAATACCCTTGGCCGGCGTGCGTACGAATAGGTCGTATTTCAGTCCCGCCTCAAGTGAATCAATTGCCGCCGTGATCGAGGATTGGGATATCGCCAATTCTCCGGCTGCTTTGGCGATAGAGCCAAGCCGCCCGGCGGCTTCGACGTAGCGCAACTGTTTCAACGTGAAATTCATGGCGTACCGTTCCCCTAAATTCCCGTGGTTATTGGCCAGTTAATACCATTTTCCCAAAGAACGAAAGCTGACTACCATTTGAAAGACGCCATTGAACAAGGATGCGCCCCATGTCCGGCACCACGGTCTATTCTGCCCGAAAAATCATCACGATGAACCCCAACCGCCCGGTTGTGTCCCATGTCGCCGTGCGCGACGGGCGCATTCTGGGGGCGGGAACGCTTGATGAACTGGCAGGCTGGGGCGAATACCAGCTGGATGATCGGTTTGCAGACAAGGTGATCATGCCCGGCCTGATCGAGGGGCACGCACACTCCATGGAAGGGGCGCTTTGGTCATTTACCTATGTTGGCTGGTTCGACCGCATGGACCCGGACGGCAAGATTTGGCCGGGTGTGAAATCGATTGATGACGTTGTCGTGCGCCTGAGCGAGACAGAAAAAAAGATGTCTGACCCCGATGCCCCGCTGCTGGGGTGGGGGCTTGACCCGATCTATATGGACAATGTGCGCATGACCCGCGCCGATCTGGATCGCGTGTCCACAACACGGCCGGTTGGTATCATGCACGCGTCAGGTCATATCCTGAACGTCAACACAAAGGGTCTGGAACTGGCGGGTCTCTTTAAAACTGGCAACAATCATCCCGGCATTCCACTGGCATCGGACGGATTGCCGACGGGCGAACTGAAAAGCCCCGAGATCATGATGCCCGCAGGAAAACATGTTGGCATGGACCGCGCCTTTCTCGCGGCCGATGAAATGGGGTTGCGCAACTATGGACGGCTCTGTGTCAGGGCTGGGGTGACGACGTCGTCCGATCTTGGCCAGCAACTGAACGACGATCTGGTTGCGCTGTTTGACAAGGTGACGGGCGAGGAAACATACCCGGTCTGTCTGGTTGCGTTCCGCATCAACCTTGGCGTTTCGCCAAAAGAATTGGTCGACTATACGCTGTCGCTCACCGAAAAATCGACTGACCGGTTGGAGCTTGGCAAGATCAAGGTGGTTGCAGACGGGTCCATCCAAGGTTTCTCGGCCCGGATGCTCTGGCCCGGCTATTACAACGGCGCACCCAATGGTCTTTGGTATATTGCGCCCGATCAACTCGCAGAGATCTATGAACGCGCCCTCGCTGCCGGAGTGCAGGTACATACACATACCAATGGCGACGAGGCCACGCAGCTGACCATCGAAACGCTGGAGGCCGCGTTGCGCAAGCATCCCGATTTTGATCACCGTTTCACGCTGCAGCATTGCCAGCTGGCCTCCGAGGCGCAGTTCCGCAAGATGGGGCGGCTGGGCATGTGTGTGAACCTCTTTGCCAACCACCATTTCTACTGGGGCGACGAGCACTATGCGCTGACCGTCGGTCCCGAACGCGCCGAACGCATGAATGCCTGCCGGGCCGCGCTTGATGCTGGAGTACCGATGACCATACATTCCGATGCGCCGGTGACTCCGTTGGGGCCGCTTTTTACTGCGGGTTCAGCCGCCACCCGGCTCACGTCCTCGGGTCGAACTCAGGGCGAGGTGCAGCGGATCAACCTCGACGAGGCGCTTTATGCGGTCACGATGGGGGCTGCGATTACCATGAAAATGGATGACAGGATTGGCTCTATCGAGATCGGCAAACGTGCGGATTTCGCAGTGCTTGAGGACGACCCGACCGAGGCCGCGCCGGAAACGCTCAAGGATGTGCGCATCTGGGGTACCGTGCAAGGCGGTCGCATTTTCGAGGCGGCCACGATCTGATGAAACTGCCAGTTACGGTCATTGGTGGTTATCTCGGTGCGGGCAAAACGACGCTGATCAACCACTTGCTGCGCAACGCGAATGGTCTGCGGCTGGCTGTTTTGGTCAATGAATTTGGCGAATTGGCCATCGACGAAGACCTGATCGAGGCTGTAGACGACAGTTTGATATCTATCTCGGGTGGCTGCGTATGCTGCGCCTTTGGGAATGACATGATTGGCGCGCTCGAAGACATCCGTGATGCGGAACCGGGGTTTAACCATGTGTTGCTTGAGGCGTCAGGCGTCGCGCTACCGGGGTCAATCATGACGACCGTGAGTTTGGTTCACGGACTGAGGCCGGACGCGACCGTTGTGCTGGCCGATGCCGAGCAAATCCGGCGGAACGCCAACAACAAGTTTCTGTCCGACACAATTCAACATCAGCTGGAGCAAGCCGATAGTCTGCTGGTGACCAAAGCTGACCTGATAACATCAGAGCAATTAGCCGATGTGACCAAGTGGCTCAAAAGCCGCGTGCCCTTGGCGCGGATTATTCCAGTTGAGAGGGGCCAGGTTCCGCTCGACGCCATCATTGGCGCGCTGCCATTGCCCGCCCGGGGCATCCCGCCATCAAACTCACCTCACAGCGATTTCGCCAGCGCCGTCCTGCGCCCCGATGGGCCTGTAGATGCAGAAGCGCTGGCCGAAAAGCTTGCAGCCGATCCCACCGTCACCCGTGCCAAGGGATATGTTTCGCAGGGTAACAGGCTTGCCCTAATCCACGTCGTCGGCAATCGACACGCCGTAGAAGAGGCTGAAGGCAAACACGAAATCGGTGTTGTCTGCATTGGACTGAAGCATGAATTTTCGTCGCAACGCATCGAAGACTTAGCAGTCCAGTCCATGTCAGCTGCCTTGGTTCACAAAGAAGCCAGCGCGTAAAGCTTCATGTCGCCAATTGCCTGCCGGGTCTGATCGAACACGTGCGGCGTCAGGATCATGTGCCCCTAGATTGCAGACGCTTTAATTGGTAATTTTGCTCCATATTGCCGGGACAACTTAAAACGCAGGCGTCTAGCAAACGAGGGGCACCACCATAGCCTTGCTTAACCCATCCAACGGCAGGTGCATTCAACCACCGAGTTGACTGCGCATAGCTTGATAAACGACCGCTGTGGCCACGTTCGCCAAATTTAGTGATCGGACACGTGGATCAAGCATGGGCAGGCTGAAGACCCGATCAGACATTCCATCTAATATGTCATCTGGCAGACCTGCGGACTCGCACCCAAAGACCAGATATGCATCATGTTGATAGTCTGGATCGTAAACAGTCTGTGAGCCGTGTTCTTCGAAGAAATACATACATTCGCGCCGTGGGCTTCGCGCGACCATAAAGCTTTGCCAGCTGTCATACTCGGTAAGATTGACATGTTTCCAGTAATCCGTTCCGGCCCGTCGCACCGATTTTTCATCAAGGGAAAAACCGTAAGGTTTGATCAGGATAAGTTCCAAATTCAGCGCCACGCATGTCCGTCCGATCGCACCCGTATTGTACGGAATCTCAGGTGTAACCAAAACGATTTTCATGCGCCGATCCGACATAGACTGTTTGAACTTTCTAAGCCGCCGCTGCGGGATTGAACCTTCATTGTCACCCAGTAAACTGATCAAGGGTTCGATAACAACGACAACTTTCAAGTACCACCAAACCATGACCACACTTTCAGGTTTTGGTGCACGATTGGCCGAAATAATGGCCCGGACCGGACATTCGAGGCTCTGTCAAACGCTGCCGCACAGCTTTATCAGAGCGGTCTTTCACACAGTGTGCCGCACTTTGACGGCTTGATCGCAGGTCAGCGGACAAAGCTACAACTGGTCAGAATGGCAATGAACGGGTTCATAAACCGTGGTGAGCGTGGCACCGGCCAGGTCCTGTTCGCCCGCATCCATTACTACAAGATCAATCGCGTCGATGATCTTTGGCCATGGAAAACCGCGCCGTAGGGCAGTCGGGCCGGACGCTTAAAGTACGCCGCGCGTGACCCCGGTTCCAAGGTCGAGACACCACAATCCAGCGCGCCCATCTGGGCAGCACCTGACGGTGCCGTGCGTCGCTTACCTGTCACCGCAAACCAACAGCGAATTTGGCAAGCGGTTGCGTTGGGGAATCGAGACAAATCTTGCTCCCGCATTTCTTAGCCCGTTGTCTCGTTCCGGCCATATGAACAAATCTGTGGCGCAAATAAATGGGCCCAATCGTTCTGGGCGGGCAGATATCTTGCACGAGTACTTTGTGGCCCCAGAACGGTTCGCCGATTTTATTAAGGCGTGTCGCGCGATCATTCCGGCCTCCAAACAAGATTTGCTGAATGTTACTCTTCGGTGGGTGGAACGCGACAAGGCTTCCTTGTTGTCTTATGCGCCGGGCGGCCCCCGAATTGCTGCGGTAATGAATTTCAGCCAAAGGCTGACCCAGGAAGCTGAAGATGATGCTATTTTAATGACGCGACAGTTGATAAATGCCGTTCATGCTATGGGTGGCAGTTACTATTTGCCTTACCGGCCGCATGCCACCGTCGAACAATTCTCGGCGGGGTATAAACGCGCGGCTGAGTTTGCGTCGCTAAAGCGGAGCGTCGACCCCAATCAACTGTTTAGAAGTGCATTCTGGGATGGGTATCTGTCGAAACTGTAGGGTGGTTTTATCGTTTTTCATTTTTAATAGAAGTGTGATCGATGCACTGACAAATGCCAGCAGACAACGTTCTGTAAACCTCCAAATCAACGATAAAGAGATTGAAAATTCGTTCTTTGCGAGTATTTAGACCCCAAGAATTAGCTTTCTGCAGCGGCAAGGAATGGCGTTTATTTGAGCAAATCCGCTAGCGGCCCCCATCAGCACAGCGAAACTCTCCTTCACTGCCCCTTGCTAGTCGACGCCGCGGCCTGAACCAATTGCAACAGTCGGTCCAAAGCATCAAATAGACCAATCCAAATCAAACGCAGTTAAGTCCCGCAACTCGGTCATAGGCCGCATTTTTCGCCAGTGTCTGTTCTGGATCAAAGCTGCCGTTGAGGCCGGGACCCGTTTATAGTTCCAGAGCCTAAGGCAATTCATTGGCGTTGCAGGCTGGTCACGTCGGAGATGCACGGCTGCTGTCTGGGGATTAAACGGGGGGCTTTGCTCCCTTTGTAAGGTGTTCACATGACAAAAGCGGTTTTTGCGATACCCGGCGACAAGGACAGGCGGACGGGTGGCTTTGTCTATGAGGCGGCCGTGTTGAATGTCTTGAACGATATTGGCTGTCTGACGAACCACTTGGAACTGCCGGATACCTTCCCCGACCCAACCCCCGCTGACATGAATTTGACGCTGGACCTGGTGGCGCAGTGCCGGATACGGTTGGCGACGTAGCGGTGTTGGTTCCGGTTGATGATCCCGTGGCGTTCGCAGTCGCCTTGCGACGCTTGCTGACGGAACCGAACGCATGCGCTGACTTCAGTGATCTGTCATGTCAACGTGCCGCGCCACTTCCCAGCTGGGCGCACACAGCACAGACCTTTTCCGACGTGATATCGAATGTGACGCTTGGCCATACTGTTTGATTTTCTGCGATCGTCGGCACCCTGACCAGAGAGATCAGGACATTCGCTAAGGGCACAATCAACCAGCGCTTTTTGGGCTTAGCCTCAACCGCCGCAAGGTCGGGTGCAATACTGCATTTGCAGCACGTTCTTGCGCTAACAAATCCTGTTCGACTCAGAACCCATATGCGCTGCGGTGCACATGAAACTTCGGTTCGAGTTAAAAAATTGAAACGGCTTCATTTCCCGCCAAACCAGAGCGCAGGGTCACCATCGGACCACGGGGCATACTTTGTCATCACATTCGCAAAATCATGGCTTCGTACAAAACGATCCAGCCAAACAATCAGGTCGGGCCATGGTTGCTCATCAAACCAGACCCGGTCCGCGTTCGCGAACTGGCGCACGAAAGGAAGGATGCCAAGGTCGGCAATCGTCGAACGGTTCCCAAACAAAGCCGCCTGCCCTTTCAATCGGTTGTCGAGACCCAACAAAAAATCAGCTGCTTTGCTACGCTCGGCCGCTGTATCCAAATCAGGATAGCGAGAGGCGTATTTCGTGTGATCCAGCGCGGATTTAAATGGACCATCATTTTCATCAATCAGCTCCCAACCTGCGTTTGGCATATCCAAAAGCCGTTGTGGATCATTCTGTTCAAGCGCCCAGACCATGATGTCCCTGCTGTCATCCAGCGCCCGATCGTCTAATCGAAGCGCCGGAACGGTGGCAGACACAGATGTTTCCAAGAAAGCTTGCGGTTTATCCCGCAACAGAATTTCGCGCAGTTCAACTGTGACACCCGCGCTTGCTATCGCAAGACGCGCCCTGATTGCATAGGGACAGCGCCGAAACGTCCAAAGGATGGGATGCAGAGACATTTCCGACCTATCTGGCAACAAAAAACGCGGTCCAACATGGACAGCCTCGATTTGAGTTGTCTGTCGTCGTGTGGGGCGATCATTTGACGATTATCGTAGACCTAAAATGATAAGAGGGAAACGTCGCGCATCGCATCATCTTGCCTTGTGCGAAAATCATCCGCTTGTCGGATGCACGATGTACCAACGTCGGCTGCCGCAACCTAAAGAAATTTGACAGTAAATGACCCGCATTTCCGTGAAGTTTACCTGAGCGATACCATTGGTGCAAAACACCCGCGCCACAAACGCATGGTTGCGGCTGTAAAACCACCGTACAAGGATTAAACCAGAATGCGGACTGGCCTAGAGGCTGCTGCGAAACAGGATCGGTGACCATGGTAGAACCAGAAACGTTCACGTTCCTTGCGGATCTCGCTGCGAACAATCGCAAAGCCTGGATGGACGCGAACCGCGAGGATCGCGACGACGCGCTGCGCAATTTCACGGGCATGGCGATCACGCTGTATGACTATGCAGATCGCTTTGACCCGTACATGGCTGAGACAAAGTTCAACCCAAGGCAAAGCTACTCAAAGTTCTTTCAAGAGCCGCGCGACCGCGTTGGACCCGGATTGTATCGGACCGGCGTTGATGTGTTTGTAAACGCGGGTCAGCCCACCGAAAACGTCGGATATTACTTGCACATCGAGCCCGGGAATTGTCACGCGGGCGCTGGGTTGTTTCACCCGTCCAAGACAGCACTTGCCCGATTGCGCACACGTTTTGTCGACGACCTACGGGGACTGACGGACATCGCCACAGACCCTGATTTCATAGAGACATTTCCAGAAGGAATTGTAACACGCAAAGCCCTGCGCACTGTGCCGGAAGGTTATGAAAATGACGCTGTTGCAGCACCCTATCTGAAAATGGTCGGCTTAGGGTGCCGCAAAGACCTGCCAGACGCGCTGCTTCTCGACGATGACGTGATTGATGTTTTGATCGAAACGTTCCGTTGCTCCAGCCCGCTCGTACGGTTTTTCGACTGACTGAATGCCCAACGGGTATCGCAGCACCGAAAATAACCCTGACTGGGATCCCTGGATCAAGGCCACGTCCAAGCACGCCGACTGAGTCAGAAACGCGCGATCTTTTTGACGCGTCTCTATGCCGCCCGTCTCTGCAGCGTCATGCTCTTAGACATCGCACAGGTTGAATGGTGGAAAACCTTCAAACGCTCAGGTCCACCTCCTGCGGATGCTGGAAACGAAAAACCGCTGTCCTTGATCGGACCGCTTGATATAGCGTCGCTGCATGACGAAATCCGCTAAATCGATCTTGCTGCTTGGCGCGACAGGCACCATTGGGCGCGCGACCGCAAACGCTCTGGTCGCCGCCGGGTACACGGTTGTCGCGCCCGTCCGCTTGGGTTCTGACGCGACTGACATGGGCATTGCAGTCCCCTGCGAACTCACGCAAACCGACCTGTTTTCCATCATGACAGAGCATGCCTGCGACGCCGTCATCTCCTGCGTCGCCTCGCGCAGCGGTGCCCCTACCGAGGCACGCGCGATCGACCGGGATCTGAACAGTGCCGCCCTAAGCGCAGCCAAAAGCGCCGGGGTGCAGCAATACGTTCTATTGTCAGCCATTTGCGTCCAAAGGCCTAAGCTGGCCTTTCAGCAGGCAAAGCTGGCTTTCGAATCCGAGCTTCAGGCCGCGCCCATCACCTGGTCCATCGTGCGCCCGACTGCATTTTTCAAATCCCTCTCGGGTCAGGCGGACCGTTTGCGCGCAGGCAAGCCGTTTTTGCTGTTTGGAAACGGGAAATTGACCGCCTGCAAGCCGATCAGCAACAACGATCTGGCCCGCTATCTGGTACAGTGTTTGACGGATACCGCCCTTCAGAACCGCATTCTGCCAATTGGCGGACCCGGCCCGGCCATTACGCCCCGTGCGCAGGGCAAAATGCTGTTTCAGGCGTTTGGCAAACCACCACGTTTCAAACATGTGCCGGTCGGGTTAATGTCTGCAATTGTCGGTGGCCTGTCGATGTTAGGAAAGGTTTCATCCCGCATGCGTGACAAAGCGGAATTGGCGCGCATAGGCCGTTATTATGCCACCGAATCCATGTTGGTCTGGGATGAGGCTGCTGGCCGATACGATGCCGACGCCACTCCAGAGTTCGGAACTGAAACCCTCGCCGATCACTACAAACGGCTGGCTACCGAAGACATCGCAGATGATCGCGGGGCACATGCAGTTTTTTGAGCCAAGGACGATTGAAACGTGCCTGCGTGTTCAGAGATAATTGCGTTTACATGGTGTCGGACGGCTTATTCTAACCAATCTGCAGCCGTAGCTTGCGACACTCAAAACGTTTCTGTGGCAACAAAACTCGCGATACCCGCATAAAGTGTGTCTTTTTCTGGATAGCTCCGCCAGAATTGCCATCTAAAACTTCAAAATTGAGTCCAATTATCGCCGTAGTTGAAGTGTCTTTTGCTCTTGTAGGTTAGGAGAGACTGAAATGCCTTCAGATACGAAATGTAAAATTGCTGCGCTGTGTTATACGCAGAAGACCAATTTGGACTTCCAAGCTCTCACCATCGAGATTGGCTGCGCATTGCGAAAGACAGGGCAAGGAAGCACACATCGTCACGACCACTACAGTGATGTCGTTCTCTTTGACCTGTCCGATGTGCGGATCGCTCTTGCGCATACAGACTTGCGGCTCGAATTCTCTGGTGATGGGGCACTCAGTGAATTTGCCGAATGTCTCACGATCTCGGTTAGCGGTACTGTAGATATCCCTGACGCAGTTGTGACCAGTGCCGATTTGGCGCTGTTGTTGCAAGGCGTTGTAGATTGCATTGAACATAGGCTGCCCAGCGATCAGGCGTTTCGATTTGAACGCGACGAGATATTTACCGAAGTCATTTATGATCAGCTGATTGAACACATCTGGACCATGACACAGTCCTCTGACGCACATGCCCAAGACCGTGCGCGCGATTCTGCGTGCACGATCAAGAAACAGGCGCTGATCGCCATACCGCGCAGCGCCCAACCGTCGGGACACCAACCAGACGATGCTCCGCCCGCAGTCAAAACCAAAAGTGCGCACGAGCAGTTTTCAAAGTGGCCGACGCATCCTGCTGCGGCTGCCGACACTAAGGGAGCACAAGCACTGGCCAGATCAAAAGGATCATCGAAAGAGGATGCTGAACGCATTCGCCTAGCTCTTTATCCGCTTGACGAAAACCAGGATGACGCGCTGTTTGAAAACAAGACGACACAGACAACGTTGCACCGGGCCGCCATTCATACACTGAACACATCGGTTATGGTGTTTTCGCTCCCGGTTGGGGCATTCTTGCTTACGCTGTCCATGGCCGGGCGCGAAAGCATGGTGCTTTCTTCACGCCTAACGGCCATGACTGGATCGACAATTGGTTTGGCTCAGACTCAACAGTTGCAATCGATACTGTCCATTTTCACATGATTGGTCTGCTTCGGTGCGCCGTGAAGCGGTTAAGACAACCCGCAGTACCGCGCTGACCCAAGCCCGCGTTTCCAAATGCCAGAACGGCACTGACGTTGGCGTTCTGGACCCGGCGCGAGCCGCTAGTGCAGTCGGGTGGTTGCGGGTTTCGCGCTTGGACAGTCACGCAGTCATCGCAATGAAGGAAATGCCGATCACCATCAGCACCGCAGCACCAAGCCTGCGTTTCCAATTGCCCTCTTTGAAAATGAAAAACCCGATCAGCGTGGCAAAGATCACAGATGTTTCGCGCAATGCCGAAACCACACCCAGCGGGGCAAAGTTCTTTGCGTATAGAACAAGGCCATACGCCGCCATTGACACCATGCCGCCCGCGATCCCGGTCATCCATATTCGCGGCGGCAATGCGGTCAGTATATGACGTTTGCGCCATCCGACAAAGCCTGCAATGAACAGATGCAGGAACGCCCCCCACGCCCAGTAGCTTACCGTACTCCCCGAAACGCGCACGCCGATCCCGTCCACGACCGAATAGATCGAGATGCAAAACCCCGTCCCCAAGGCCAGTCCCAAGGCAGTCCGCCCCACGCCTGCGCGCAACGTTTTCCAATTGCTCAGCAGAATGCCTGCAACGATCAGGCCCATGCCCATCCAGACCATGGCGGGTAGATTCTCGCCCAGCAGCAAGATCGCCCAGAGCGATACAAGGGCAGGAACGATCCCTCTGGCAATTGGGTAAACGACGCTTAGATCCCCGTGTTGGTAGGCTTTACCAAGAAAGTAAAAATATCCAAAGTGCACGACCGTCGACAGGCCAATGTAGAAAAAGCTTTCAACACTTGGCAAAGGCAGCAGAACGACCATGACTGAGGCAGGCAGGACGTGGCCCAAAGCAACCAGCCCTAGCGTTGTTGTGCGATCCACAGACGATTTGACGATGGCATTCCACACCGCATGCAAAAGCGCGGCTGCCAAGATGATCACGATTATCGTCAGTGACATAGCGATCCCTTGGTTGCGCATGCGATGAAAGTCACGCGGGGGCCTTCGAATTGGCCCCGACCGGTTGCTTTCTCGTCACCGCGTCCTCTGCTGACGTTCAATCTACCGTAAATCCTCGCCTGTGCGAGGTTATTCACGAGAAGTCGTGCGCCCCGTGCAACTTAAACCACGCCCTAGTGCCCAGCCTTCAGTCGAGCGGAAAGATCGGCCTTGGCACATTCTGATAGTTCAACGATGCGTAGTTCAATGTGCACAGTGCTCCACTGTCACACACAACAATCCGTCCCGCGATAGGCGCGAAAGCGGCGCGAAAATGCTGCATCGACTTAAGTGCGACGACCGACTTCTTTGCCGGATCAATGCCGAACGTTTCGAACTGCATCAGGTCAAGCATCTGATGCGCAATGCTGACAATCAGAATGTCAATTCCGGCAACTTGCAACACCGCCGTGGGTCCAAAACTGCGTTCCAGACCACCCAGCATAGGGCCATTTCCCACAACCCGACCGTCACCCACCCATTGCACTTTACCCGTGACATGTAATGGACCACCGCCAAATGTCGGAGCAGTTGCCCCGCCGATATCCAAAGTGACGGCCGTACCCGGCGCTTTGTCCTGTAGGAACGCCGCTGCCGCCGGGTCCACTAATGGGCCAAAACAGCAGTCTTCTATTCCAGCGTGCAGCAGGGCCGCCAATAGGTTTGTCGCGTCGCCATAGGCACCAGAACCGGGATTGTCTGCATAGTCTGCAATGACCAACGGGCCTGCTGATCCGTTCCATGCCAAGGCAATTTTGGCCGCCTCATCGCAGGTCAGATAGGTGTTCAAGGCTTCGCGCCGACGCGTCCAAATGTCTTCGGCCAATTCCTCGGCAATTGATTGATGCGCGGGCGACTGGCCGTCGCAGGTGATCAGGACGGTCGGACCGACTTCGGCGATATCCGCACATGGGAACGCACCATTGATGCTGATCGCATAGACACCTTTGCGCGTCTCAAAGGCGCGCGCTTGGGCGTGACGTGCGATCATCGGACCCATGTCCGTGCGCCCGCCATTTGCTTCCTCCAACATGGGGCGGTGGGCGCGCAACGTAATTGGCGAAATGTCCCCTGTCATGGTGCGCTGCAACAGTTCAGCGGCGCGCCGCGCTGTAGCTCGAAAATCCAAATGCGGATAGGTCGTGTATGACACCAGTATTTGAGCGAGATCGCACATGGCCTTGCTAACGTTTGCATGGGGATCAAGGGTCACCGCGATTGGAACGTCCGGCCCGACGATTGCGCGCAATCGCGTCAGGATTTCACCTTCTCCATCTTGGCAAAACTCTGTGACCATAGCGCCATGCAGCATTAGGAATATGCCGTCCCACTTGTCCTCTGCTGCAGCAAACAAATCATCGGTGAGCGCCGCAAACGCCTCGCGCGTCACAACACCACCTGGCCCCGCCGCCGCGCTCATCACATGGGTTATGTCCCATCCGTAATCGCGGCCTGTATCCAATAATCCTGCGAGTTCTGTATTCTGATCGCCCCTTGCTCCGATGGCCTGTGCACCTTTCAGAAAATAGCGATCACGAAATGCCTGCAGCGTCGTTGGCACAACGTTAAAGGTGTTCGTCTCATGCGCGATTTCTGCGCTGAGTATCTTGAAACTCAACCCGCACATCCCGGTTTACGTTGTGTCATCCGCATGTCCTGTAAACTTGCCATAAAGTTGCGCAACCTTGTTCATCCGGTCTTGGACATCGGGGCCCAGTTCCATGAAAACACTATTGACCAAAAGATTGGCCAGACTGGCCATTTGCGCAGTCGACTCCCAAAAAAGGTTGAAAGACGTTGGCACAACAAAGACCTCGTCGGCAACGCTGTGCCCCCAGTCGCAATAGGGGTCGGTAATCAGTGTGACCGGGATGCCTGCCGCCTTCGCCTCGCTTGCCAACAGCTTTGCATGACGTGAGTATCTGCGCGCCTCGAATATGACGAGCGTTGCATCCGGATTTTGGGTCGCAAGCACATCTGCAAAATTCCCGCTGGCCAGATCCACCAATTGAACCTTGTCACGCAGATATTGCAGTTGGTGCACGAATATCTGCGCAATTCCACGTTCCGTTTGAAAGCCGACCACAAAAACGGATTGCGCAGTTGCCAGACGCTGCACGACCAGCACCCATTCGGGCAATTGCGCTGTTTCATAGACAGACACCAATGCTGCAATTTCCAACTCCAAACCGCGCGAAAGGTGATCCTTACCCGCGATCGTCTGCTCTTGCAGCTCGCGCAGCCGATCCCCGATCAGCCACGGTTGATCGCCCATGTCATTTTGCAGATTTTTCTTGAGGTCTTTGAAGCCATCATACCCGATCGCCCGGCAAAAACGTCCGACTGTTGGCTCACTCAGCTTTACCTTGGTGGCCAGACTTGCCGCTGTTTCAAACGGCAGACTACCGAGTTCGGCCAACATGTAGTTGGCCAACGCTCGCTCGGCCTTGGACGCAGATTTCGCCGCATCCCCAAGCCGTTCTCGCAGTGACTTTGTCAAAGACCCTTTCTCCCACTGCCTGGGACGCGTTGATAAAACAAGCGCGAAATTGCTATGGGTCGCCTGCTATGCAAGCATCGGGACAGCGGCCAATCCATCAAGCGATTTGATCCGATTGTTCCGGCAAAATCCGGTCAGGTGACAGGGCCACTGCAAGTGGGGTGATATTTGACTGCGCAGCCTGCGTACACAGTTCTGCCGTTAGAATTGCCAAGGCTGGTGACATCATGATGCCGTAACCACCTTGCCCTGCCAGCCAGAAAAAGCCCGCGACATGCGCGTCCCACCCCACAACGGGGGCTTCGTCCGCGACAAAGCTGCGCAAGCCGGCCCAGCTGTGTTCTATCTTGGTGACTTTGATCGTCGTTTCCCGTTCGATCCAATCTGCAAAAACCGCAATGTCCATATCATCAGACCACGCGTCGCACGGAGTCATCGGCGTTGCGTCACCCGGCGAGGCCAACAGCTTTCCTGCGTCGGGTTTCATATATGCGCCTGATCCGGCGAAATCGATTGCAGGCAAGGCTGGGCAGTCGATGCCATCAGGTGCGTTGATTATGATGGCTGTCCGCCGTTTCGCTACAAGGCCAATGGGGCGCGCACCCGCCATTTTACCCACGTTATCGGCCCATGCCCCTGCCGCGTTGATAACTGTTGCGGCCACAAACGTGTCAGACGCGGTCGATACGTCCCAAACGGCGTTTTGCCGCGTCAATGAAACGACCGCCTGTTTGGTCATAACAACAGCACCACGCGCATTGGCCGCCTTGAGGTAGGATAAATGCAGTGTGGCCACGTCAATGTCCGCGACATTCGCCTCATAGACCGCATCGCCCACATGCTCTGGTCGCAAGAACGGCACCATGGCACATGCCTCGATGGGATCGACGCGATACACCTCTTCACCCGGCTCTGACATCGCGAGCAGTGCATCCATCGCACCAGCATTCTCAGGCGCGGCAACGGTCAAAGACCCGCGTGGCGTCAATAACGCCGTCTCGCAAAAACCCGGCGGTGGAGTGCGGAAAAAATCAGCACTGGCTGCATTCACTTGCCTCACGATTGGGCCGCCGTAGTTGCGTGTGAATAGTGCCGCAGATCGGCCCGTCGCATGATAGGCCGTCGTGCTTTCGGCCTCTAGCATCAGCACAGAACCATGCTCTGCCAACGTGTAAGCCGCTGATGCGCCTGCAATTCCACCGCCGATGACAAGAAAATCATAGATCACGGTAACGATCCTTTTTGGGCGCGCGCTGCGCATCCTTGGCGGCTTCAACCGCAGAGTCGGCATTCATCCCCATTTGAAAGAAAAATACAATACGTTGACTCTTTGAAAGCTTTATTACTTAATTTGGTAACTGCCTAGAGGTGCTTGCTTGCCAAATTTCTGCTGCGTCCGACCGATGAAGACGACGCCCACCGCCCAAAACCAAAACCGACCCAGATCGCATTCTTATGAATGACGGTACTTCAAAGCGCGCAACATCGACACGCCAAGAATGAACAAATCAACACCCTCGCCCACATGCTGTGAGCAAACTTTGGAACCAACCAAGGCGCAAAGCCAAAGGTCTAAAAGTGACCAAGAAGTCAAATTCCAACAAGGAGACGACACATGAAGAACACACTACTATCAAGTGTAGCACTGACGGCCTTTGCAGGTGCGGCAATGGCTGCATGCCCCCCTGTGACGGTGGCAGACCCAATGGGCGTTGCTGCGGGCGCGTTCCCGCAGCAGTATGAACTGGTCGAATTCCAGACCCTGGCGAACTGCACGCTGGCGATGTCTGAAAACCCCGACATTGCCGCAATGAACAGCCGTATTCGCGGCAACCCAGATATGCCTGCGCTGGCAGATCGCCTGCCAACAGAACCATTGGTCGTCGCACCCTATGACCTGATCGGCTCCTACGGTGGCACCTTTAACGCTCTGTCAAACGCGACAGAGGCCGGCACATCCGACTTCATGTCAGTCCGCCACGTCAACCTTGTGCGCTATGCAGACGATTTGACCACAATCGTACCAAACGTCGCCAAAAGCTGGTCATGGAACGATGACTTCACGCAACTGACGTTCGTCCTGCGCGAAGGGCATAAATGGTCTGATGGCCAGCCATTCGGTGCTGCGGACGTCGAGTTCTGGTATGAAAACCTGCAACTTGACAGCAACGTCATCGAAAGCCCGAAGGACTATGTGCTCGCAGGTGGCGAAGCAATGACGGTAGACGTCATTGACGCGTTGACTGTGCGTTTCAACATGCCCTCACCCAAGCCCGGTTTCCTTGCTCACTTTGCAAACCACTATGCCCAGGGTTTTCAGCCCAAGCACTTCCTTGGTCAGTATCACCCAGACATCAACCCAGATGCGGACACGCTTGCGCAGTCGCTTGGGTTTGAAAATGGTTATGATCTGCTGAAAGCGTATTACGGCAGCTCTGACTGGATGGACACGCCCACACCCATGTTGGCTCATCCCGACAAAGTTGGCGGCCTGCCACTGGATGCGGCCCCCACCTTGGAAAGCCACATTGTGATTTCCGAGAGCACCGAAGGGCGCCAGTTTGTCGCCAATCCATATTTCTACATGGTGGACACTGCGGGAAACCAACTGCCTTACATCAACGAGATGGACGAGATCTTTGTTGGCGAAAGCGAAGTGCGTTTGCTGAAGCTGGTGAACGGCGAAGTCGATTACAAAGCCCAAGCCTTGCAGATGGACTATGTGCCATTGCTGATGGAAAACCAGGAAAAGTCCGGTTTTGTGGTTGATCTCAAGCCTGACATCACCATGCCAACGTTTGCCTTTAACGTAACCTCCGAAGATTTGGAAAAGCGCAAGGTATTTGGTGATCTTCGGTTCCGCCAAGCGATGTCAGTCGCGATGAACCGCGACGAGATCAACGAGGTCGTCATGTTCGGTCTTGGCACGCCGCAGCAATACATCGGCTTTTCGCCAACGCCGGGTTTTGTGACCCCCGAGTGGGAACAGCATTTTGCACAATTTGATCCAGAAATGGCCAAGGCATTGCTGGACGAAATGGGTGTCGTTGATGTCGACGGCGACGATATCCGTGAATTGCCGAATGGCGATCCACTAACGCTGAACCTGCAAGTTGCAACGCAAGGCATCTCGATCAAGATCGTTGAACTGGTCGGTCAGAACTGGCGTGATGTTGGTATCAACAACACGGTCAAAGAGGTCACGACGGACGAATATCGTTCTTCGCAGTCCTCTAACCAGTTGGACGTCACCATGTTCGAGAAAAGCGTGCCTTTGGCCGTTGTTCTTGGGAATGCCGAAATCTTCATTCCGCCATATGACAACTATTTCAACATGCGCACCGCCATGCTGTGGGGCGAATGGGTCGATAGCAACGGCGCGTCCGGTGTAGAACCACCCGCTTTTGCGCTTGAGATGATGGAAGACGTCAAAGCATTCCAAGCGACGCCCGTGGGCACGCCTGAATCCGATGCCTTGGGTCTGAAACTGGTGGAAAACATGACCGGCAATCTGCTGTTCATCGGCACCGTCAAAGAAGAAAAGCCGATCTATCGCAACGCCGCTCTGATGAACTTCACTGCGTTCCAAACCGCGTCTTATGCGTACTACCGGACTTACCCTTATCGTCCGTCACAGTGGTTCTTGGACGAATAAACCAGTCTGAGTGAACGTGTTGCGGGCCATATTCTTGGCCCGCAACCCCATCAAGCGCTTGCAAAAGGCGCGATATTCCACCGGGGCAAAGGCGACACATGGTCCAGTTCTTAAGATTTGCGACAATACGCGCCGCCCTTGCGTTCTTCACGCTTTGCCTTGTGTCCTTCATCGTCTTTTCATTGATGGAAATGGTCCCCGGCGATTGCGCCGAGCGCTACCTTGCCTTCAAGAACTCTCAGGGTGCACAGATCTCAATTGCAGATATCGAGGCGGAACGCGCCCGACTTGGCCTTGATCGCCCCTATCTTCAACGCTGGACCAGTTGGATTTTCAACGCCTTTCAAGGCGAGTTCGGCGACAGCTGCATCCTGCGGCTCAATATCAATCAACTCTTGGGCCAGAAAGTCTGGTTGAGCATTGGCATTTGCCTTGGCTCCCTGTTTCTTGCCTATCTGATCGCGATCCCTGTCGGGATCATCGCGGCAACGTCGCGCAACCCCTTTCTGAACAATGGCCTGCGCATTGTCAGCTACCTTGGTCTGGCGCTGCCGAACTTCCTGCTGGCGCTGATGATCATGCTGTTCTCTACCGTTTTCTTTGGCGACAGCCTGACTGGTCTTTTCTCGCCCGAATACCGGGATGCCCCTTGGGATTGGCCCAAGATCAAGGACTTTCTTGGTCACGTCTGGCTGCCTGTGTTCATCCTTGGCTGGTCTGCCACTGCATTTGCTATCCAGACAGTACGCGCTTTGATGTCGGATGAGATCAGCAAGCTCTATGTAACGGCCGCCGCTGCGCGCGGAGTATCAGGCCGACGCTTGTTGATGCGCTATCCGGCCAGACACGCGCTGTCTCCGATTATCAACTCGCTTGGCTTCGACTTGAACCGCATCTTTAACGAGCTTCCGATCGTGGCCTTGATCCTGACGCTGACCGAGGCGGGTTCGCTGTTGATCGAGGCATTGGCCCGCTCCAATGACCAACAGCTTGCGGGTGCGATCATCTTTTTCCTCACAGGCAGCATAATCGCCATCAATTTCATCACAGACATCGCATTGGCCATCGTCGATCCGCGTATTCGTCGTAGCATATTGGGATAACAAGCATGGCAAAGCGCAATATCTACGACGCCGCAGTCGATCAAAGTGCCAAAGACGCGTATTTTACGGCCTCTCAAGGGCAATTGATCTGGACGCGTTTCAAAAAGCAAAAGGCCGCCATGGTTGGCGCATGGGTGCTGGTGGTCCTGATCCTGTCGGGTCTGTTTGCGCCGTTTCTGACGCCCTATGACCCAACCATTTCGGGCCGGGACAAGGACTATTTGAACGGTGCGCCCAATGCTGTGCATTTCTGCGATCATAACGGCTGTTCACTACGACCCTTTATCTACGAACTTGAACGCAGTCGCTCTGCGGCCACGAATTTTCGCTGGGTCACCGAGATCAACACCGACAAGCGGAAGTACGTGCAATTCTTTGTCGAAGGGTCACCATACACATTGGCCTTTATGACGTTTGATACACATTTGTTTGGCGTCGAAGATGGTTTCATTCACCTGTTTGGCACCGACTCAACGGGCAAAGACATCTTTTCTCGCACCTTTCACGCCATCAACACGTCGCTGGCGGTCGGCACAATCGGTGTGTTCATCGCCTTTGTTCTGGCGCTGATTATCGGTGGCATATCAGGCTATTACGGGGGCTGGGTAGACTCTGTGATCCAGATGGTCACGGATGCGGTGCGCACCATTCCCGCGATCCCGCTGTTCATGGCACTTGCCGCGTTCATTCCCGACACATGGAGCGCGGAGGAGAGGTTTTTCTTTATCTCCATCATTCTAGGTTTTATTGGCTGGCCCACGCTGGCGCGCCGTGTGCGCACCCATCTGTTGACGGAACGCAATCAGGAGTACGTGCTCGCCGCGCAACTGTGTGGCGCATCGTCCGGCCACGTGATCCGCAAACACCTGCTGCCCAGTTTCACCAGTTACATCATCGTCGATCTGGTGATTTCCTTTCCCTATATGGTGCTGTCCGAAACTGCGCTCAGCTTTATCGGTCTGGGCCTGAAGGATCCGGTGAATTCGCTGGGTGTCATGCTGCAAAACGTGACCAGCGCCGACGTCCTGCTGAACTACCAGTGGTATTTCATTCCAGTCATTTTCTTCATCGTGCTCGTGATGGCCTTTGTCTTTGTCGGTGACGGTTTGCGCGATGCGGCGGACCCCTACGGAGACACCAAGAAATGAGCCGCCTGATTGACGTCGAACATCTGACCCTGCAATTCGATACGGACGAAGGGCGCATAACGGCCGTCGACGATGTGTCATTCAGCCTAGAAGCGGGCGAGGTGATGGGGCTTGTGGGCGAAAGCGGATCGGGTAAATCCGTGACCGCAAAGTCACTGATGAAACTGAACCCGCGCAACGCCGTCTACGGACCGGACACCAAAATCACCCTGCATCTCGATGATGGCCCTGTTGATGTCATGTCGCTGCAAAACGATCGCGAGATGAAAGTCGTCCGCGGTGGTGCGATATCGCTGATCTTTCAGGAACCGATGGCCAGCTTTGCCCCCGCGATTTCAATTGGTGACCAGATGGTCGAGCAATTGATGATCCACACCGATTTCAACAAAGCGCAGTCCAAAGAGTTGTCTATCGAAATGCTCGACCGCGTGGGTATCTCTGATCCGTCCACACGCTTTGGCCAATATGCGTTCGAGCTATCAGGTGGCATGCGGCAGCGGGCGATGATTGCCATGGCCCTGTCGACAAAACCCAAACTGTTGATCGCGGATGAACCGACGACGGCGCTGGATGTCACCATTCAGGCTCAGGTTATCGACCTCATGAAAGACCTCGTTGCCGAATTTGGCATGGGCATCATCTTTATCACTCATGATCTGGGCGTCATCGCCCAAACTGCCGACAAGGTGGCGGTCATGTATCTGGGCAAGTTGGTTGAACAGGGCACCGTGCGGGATGTGATCCGCAAACCGGCTCATCCCTACACCCGTGGCTTGATCGCGGCATTGCCGACGCTGGATGATATCGACGCGCCGCTGACTCCGATCCCCGGCGACATTCCATCGCCTCTCGAACGACCACCGGGCTGTGTTTACAACACCCGCTGCCAAGAGGTGATCGGCCCGCGCTGTTCAGCTCAAGTACCCGCATTTTCCGAAGTACAACCCGGACATGCCGCCGCCTGCCACCTCTACGACCCTGCGGAGGGGAGCGCATGAGTGAAAAGCCCCTGATCACCGCACAAAACCTATCGGTGCACTACGCGTTGCGCGGTGGCTTGATCGGCCCAAAGCCGTTTGTCCGTGCCGTCGAAAACGTCAGCCTGGACATCGCGCCAGGTAGTTTCTTTGGCCTTGTCGGTGAATCCGGTTCCGGCAAGACCACGCTTGGTCGCGCGATGTTGCGCGCTGCCCCTATCAGCAAAGGTGATGTTCTGTTTGACGACGGCGACGTCGCCTATTCGCTCAAGGAACTCGGCAAGCAAGAGCTGAAGGACTACCGCAAACGCGCGCAGTTGATTTTCCAAGATCCCTATGCCGCTCTGAGCCCGCGCATGACCGTGCGCGATATCATCGCAGAACCGCTCGAAGTAATGGGCCTGACCAAATCACGCGCTGAAACGGATGAACGTGTCCGCGAAATCGCGGAAAAATGCCGGCTTAACGTGGAACACCTACGCCGCTTTCCACACGCCTTTTCGGGTGGCCAGCGGCAACGAATTTCCATCGCGCGTGCCTTGGTATCAGCCCCGAAGTTCATCGTGGCCGACGAAAGCGTCGCCGCGCTCGATGTGTCCATCCAAGCGGACGTTTTGAACCTGCTCAAAGCCATCCAAGAGGACATGGGTCTGACATTCCTGTTCATCAGCCACGACCTGAGCGTTGTGGCCCATGTGTGCGATCATGTGGCCGTAATGTATCTGGGCCGCCTTGTCGAAACGGCCCCGACGCGCACATTGTTTTCAGCACCGCGCCACCCCTACACCAAGGCGCTTTTGTCCGCGATCCCATCGCTTGATCCAGATGATCGCGGCAAGGCGCAAAAGCTTGACGGCGAAATCCCCTCGCCCACCAATCCACCGCCCGGCTGCAAGTTTCAAACCCGCTGTCCGATGGCAATAGATCGCTGCCGTGTTGAGGAGCCTATCCTTGAAAGCGCGGGCGTAGAACACAACGTGGCTTGCCATCGCTGGAAAGAACTCGCCAACTAGCGGCAGGCGTTGATGAATGAGAACACCATGACACTGAACTTTGAAGACTTAAAAACGCAGGTCGCCGCAGGTGACATCGACACTGTTCTGGTGTGCCTTGTCGATATGCAGGGCCGCCTGATGGGCAAGCGATTTCATGCAGGGCACTTTATTGCCGGTGCATGGAAAGAAACCCATTGCTGCAACTACCTTTTGGCCACCGATCTGGAAATGGCCACGCCGGATGGCTATGCGGCCACAAGCTGGCGTCAGGGATATGGCGACTATGTGATGCGGCCCGACCTGAGCACGCTGCGTGCCCTGCCATGGCTGGACGGCACGGTGATGGTGCTGTGCGACGTGCTGGATCACAAGACCCACGCCCCTGTGCCGCACTCCCCCCGCGCGGTTCTCAAGAAACAGATCGAGCGGCTGACGGCGCTGGGATATGACGCCATGATGGCGACGGAATTGGAATTTTTTCTGTTCGAGAAAAGCTTTGACGATATCCGCAAGGACAAGTTCCGCGATCTGGAGCCCATCAGCGGATACAACGAAGATTACCACATCCTGCAAACCACCAAAGAGGAACATGTGATGCGCCCGCTGCGCAACCACTTGTGGAATGCCGGCATCCCCGTCGAGAACACCAAAGGCGAGGCGGAGGCCGGCCAAGAAGAACTGAATATCAAATACGCCGCCGCCCTGAACACCGCAGATCATCACACGATTGCAAAACACGCGACCAAGGAAATTGCATGGCAGCAGGGCCATGCCGTTACATTTTTGCCCAAGTGGCATCACGATAGAGTTGGCAGCTCGTCACATGTGCATCAATCCCTTTGGCAAGATGGCAAGCCTGCGTTCTATGACGGCGATGATGCGCTTGGCATGTCGGCGTTGATGAAAACCTATATGGCGGGCCTGCTTAAATACGCGCCCGACTACACATATTTTCTGGCCCCCTACATCAACAGCTACAAACGCTTTCAAAAGGGGACGTTTGCACCAACGCGCACTATTTGGTCCGTCGACAATCGAACTGCGGGCTTTCGACTGTGCGGTGACAATACGAAATCGGTGCGCGTAGAGTGCCGCATCGGTGGATCGGACATAAACCCATATCTGGCCATGGCCGCCCAAATCGCAGCCGGGATCGCCGGGATCGAAGAGGGCTTGGAACTTGCCCCGCCATTTGCAGGCGATGCCTATGCAGGCGAAAGCGGTATGATCCCTCACACCTTGCGCGATGCGCGTGTCACCTTGCACGCATCCGCCATGCTGCGGGCCGCGATGGGCGACGATGTCATCGATCACTATGCCCGCGCGGCGGAATGGGAAATCGAAGACTTTGACCGCGTCGTCACCGACTATGAAATCGCGCGCGGATTTGAACGGGCCTGAGGCTTGCGGCAGACAAACGCATCCGTATGCCTGCAATCGCCTTCAATACCCTCCGTCCCTTCCAAACCTTATCACATGAAAAAGGTCACGACATGAGCCTGACAGGAAACTGGTCCTACCCCACTACGATAAAATTTGGCGCTGGCCGGATCGCGGAATTGCCCGATGCCTGCATATTGGCTGGCATCAAAAACCCGCTGTTGGTGACGGACAAGGGTCTCGCCACTCTGCCTGTCACACAGGCCGCGCTCGATATCATGGACGCGGCGGGCCTTGGCCGGGCGATGTTCAGCGAGGTGGACCCGAACCCGAACGAGATCAATCTTGCTGCGGGTGTGGCGGCGTATACGGCTGGCGGGCATGACGGTGTCATCGCCTTTGGCGGCGGATCGGGGCTGGATCTGGGCAAGATGGTCGCGTTTATGGCCAAACAGTCGCGCCCTGTCTGGGACTACGAGGATGTGGGCGACTGGTGGACACGGGCGGATGCGGACGCCATCGCGCCCATCGTGGCCGTCCCCACAACGGCAGGCACCGGATCAGAGGTGGGCCGCGCCAGCGTCATCACCAATTCCGAAACCCATGTGAAAAAGATCATCTTTCACCCCAAAGTGCTGCCAACTGTGGTCATCTGCGATCCAGAATTGACCCTAAGCATGCCCAAAGCGATCACCGCCGGCACTGGCCTTGATGCCTTTGCGCATTGTGTCGAGGCATTCAGCAGCCCGCATTACCACCCGATGAGCCAGGGCATCGCCCTTGAGGGCATGCGATTGGTGATCGAAAACCTTCCACGTGCTTACCTTGATGGAACCGATATCGAAGCCCGCGCAAATATGATGAGTGCCGCAGCGATGGGTGCGACTGCGTTTCAAAAGGGTTTGGGGGCAATCCACGCCATGAGCCACCCCATCGGTGCAGTTTACAACACACACCATGGCACAACAAATGCCGTATGCATGCCCGCAGTGTTGGAATTCAATGCACCGATGATCAAGGATCGCTTTGATCAGGCGGCGTCGTATTTGGGTATTACAAACGGCTTCACCGGGTTTTATGATTTCGTACAGCGTTTCAATGACAGTCTTGCCATACCGCAGCGTCTGTCGCAGATGAGCGTTAAGGATGATCGCATAGATGAACTGAGCGCGATGGCACTCGAAGATCCGTCTTGCGGCGGCAACCCGGTTGAACTCACGCGCGAAAACCTCGCTGGTTTGTTCACAGCGGTTATCTGAAGCGATTGAACTCCGTGCTAGTGCGTGTGGGATGCATACGCACCAGCGCGCGCTATTTCACAGTAGTGCTAACGCCGTTTGTGGCGCGGTTGAGAGATTTTGTTGCCGCGCGGCCCGGATTGCGTCGGGGTGTTATCGCGGTTTTCCTCCAGCAGTTTGCGCCAACGCTCGACCCGTTCGGGGTCGAGGCTTCCATCCGCGACCGCCGCCAGAACGGCACAGCCCGGTTCGTGCGCATGTGTGCAATCCCGGAACCGACACGCGGGGGCGAGTGCGCTAATCTCTGCAAACAGAATTTCCAACCCGGCGGAAACGTCGCTGACATGCAAGGTGCGCATTCCGGGCGTATCAATCACCCACGCACCGCCTACCATGGAATGAAGTGAGCGTGACGTTGTGGTATGCCGCCCCTTGGCGTCATCCTCGCGGATACCCCCGGTAAGCTGCGTGTCCTCAGGCGATTTGTCAGCCAGCGTGTTCAGAAGCGTCGACTTGCCAACGCCGGATGATCCGACAAGTGCAACCGTCTGCCCTGCCCCGCACCATGGGGCCAGGGCCGTCATCGCATCTTGAGTTTTCGCGTTTAGTGCAACAACATCCAACTCAGATTGAAGCGCTGCCGCCTGCTCTTGATAAGATACGGCATCTGCCACCTGATCCGCTTTCGTCAGGACGATGACCGGATGTGTTCCGGCCTCATTTGCGAGGGCAAGATAGCGTTCCAGCCGCGCGGGATTAAAATCGTTGTTGCAGGACGTCACGATGAACAAAGTGTCAAGGTTTGCCGCAATCAGCTGTTGTATGCGCGCTGCTGTGCGGCGTTGCAGCAAAGTGCGTCTTTGCAATCGACGCACGAGCATTCGGGTATCTGGATCGACAAGAACCCAATCCCCAACGGCGAAATCCGAAGTGTTGGTTTGGGGTGCAAGGCGCAGTTTGACCGGGCCCAATTCCGATTCAGCAGACATGCGGGACCGATGCACAGTCGCAATGCGCATCGGGGCAAAATCGCCCTCATCGGGTTCCAATTGTGCATCAAAAAAGTCGGACCACCCAAGGGCAGCCAAAGACCGTACAGCTTGATTAAGTGAATGTGCCACGAATGCTTGAATGCACACAGCATCAGATCGATGCAAGCTTTAGTGCACTTTTTGCCAAACGGATGAATTGGGATCGCACCGCGACTTTGGCGCATCTGAACCGTTTACGGGGCGTTAACGGCTCAGCGCGCTCAGGCTCACGTCCCCGCGCAAGACTGGCTGTTTCAGGACGCACCCGCGCGCCCGGTTTTTCTGCAAAGCAGTCTGGACAAGACAAGTTTTTCCCGCAACGTTATTTCATGGTTTGAAAAGGCTAACTTTATGCCGTCCGAAGATTTGTCAGAACAGCAACGACACTTTCTCAAAACCTTTTTGGGATCGAAACTGCGAGCCACAGAAAGCACAGAAGGCGAAGATCCAGAACTCGCCAAGCTGCGCGCCGCGTGGCAAACCGCTGCGGACCAAATGGCACCCCGCGTGGATGCGCTGACAAAGGACGCCGTTCCAAACGCAGAGCGGATTGAAAAAGCGTGGCAAGCCGTGCAGGCGACAGCCGCCAGCGGCGACTATGCCAAGGCATTGACCGCGTCACAGCGTGTCGGTGCCGCGATTGATCAGATCGCCAAAGCGCCGCAAGTGGCAGACGCGCAAGGCGTCGGCGGCGTGTCGCTGGTCAAACTCGGCATCGCCCGTAACGCATGGCCGGGCCTGCAATCGGCAGCCCATGCCGACCTTGATACGCTCAAGGCCAGCTTGCGATCGGCCTATGCGCCCTATCCCGATCAAAGCGCAAAGGTCGAAGCCGCCGTTGGCCGATTGGATCAGGTGATATCCACGCTTGATGATACGCTCAAAGAGCAATTGGACGATGTCTATAACGCCCAAACCGAAGAGGCCCGGCTCGCGACCATAAATGTGGTCAAACGCACCGTGGCGCGTTTCAAATCGTTTGTCGACAGCGACCCGGTGGCCGCAGCGATTGATGACAACTCCTTTGCCCCCAACATCGCGCCGATTGGCCCGATCCGCAAAAACCTTGACGCCATGACCGCCGCTTTGGGTGGGTGACGCATCCGCCGACATGTCTGTGTCGGTTTAAACGGAAAGATATATTATGCCTGGAAACACGAACACCGAACCCAGCCCTCAGATTGGTGCGTGCAAACTGTCCAGTGTGCTTGGGCTGACCCCATTGATCGAACTTTATGGTGAGGCGCAGCAGGCAACCACTTCGACACCCGCAAGGGATGCCGCCACAGACCCGCTATCACTGTTCATTCTCGAAGAAGCGGCGCAAAAAGCCGGTGACCTAGGCGTAGACATTCGCACTGCCGCCAATGCCGCAAAATCCGAAGTGACCCGGCTGGCCAGTGAAATCCGCGGACCGCTTTTGGCAGAACGGGCATTTTTCGAGGTCAACAACCCCGGAACCAGTACGTTTTCCGGTTGGATCGTCACAATCGAAACACAAAGTGCCGAAGCCATCGCGACACTGGATGCAGTACATGTTGCCGGGCTGAACTTGTCGGCTGATTTCAAATCAGGTGCGGCCGAAGAAACGGAGATGACGCAAGCCAAGCTTACCGAAACACAAACAGCAACCCAGGCGCTTGAGGCATTTAAAACTGCCATGGACGAACTGCTAAGCCGCGTGGATATCTTTAGAACCCAGACGAATGAGGCCTTGGAACACTACAAAACGGAATTGATGAGCGCATATCAACCGGTCAAAGACGAAATTGCGAAATGTCTGCGCTGGGACTACACAGAGGCGGTAAATTTTGACGCGATCCTTGAGGCTTCAAAGCGCAAAGCAGACGCGTCACAGACAGTAACAGACTACGTAGAAGCCAAAGACCGGGCCGAAGTCATCGCCCGAGAAATCACAAACCTCATTGCCGAAAAGCAGAATGCTTACAAAACTGAATACGCCAAGCTTGTTGTGATCTTTGAAGACGTGAAAAAGAAAATCGAAAGACACTCTGGCCTTGAAGGGCTTGTGCGCGGTTCGCTGACTGACGAACAACTTACCCTGACCAAGGACAAGATAAACGCCGCAATCGTAATGGCCAAAAGCGGGTCCAATTTAAAAGCGGTCGAAGCGGCCATGGATGTCGCACTAGAAGCTCAGGTCTTGATCAATGCGATTGATGATCCGACAGCGTCTGAAACACTCAAGGCCGTCAGTGCAAAACTGACCGAAACCGAAAAGATGTTGAACAAACACGCCAGCATCCGGTCCACCGACTCGGCCGCATTGTTGAAAAAGCTGACCAGCGTTAAATCCGATATCCGCAGCATGGCACCGGCTACTGCGCAGTCCACCGTGGATGGTTTTGCAGCCTCTGTACTAACTTCGGCCAATCCTGGGGACTGGACGACCTATCAGGGCCGTGCACAGCTGCAGATCAAGTGGAAAACCGATTATGAGGCCAAAGCCCAGCTGTTGGAAGCAGAGGTCGCCAAATTCAGCGGCGTGTTTCCAGGCGGGTATAGCGGGTCACTGTTAAGCGATGTGAAAACTCTGACCGCACTGGTTCAGACCGAAGCTGTAATTGGCACAGGTGACGAAGCCGCTGCGCTGGTAACCCGCATCGAGCAGAAAATCGCTAGCTACGAACCAGCTCTTGTCACGGACGGCAGCAACCCCGAGGCGTTCGAAACGGCTCTGTTAGCGTTGAATGCGGATCAAGACGAGGCCGAACGCCTTGCCGAAGCCGAAGCTGCGGCCAAGAAAACCTATGAGGACAAATTGGCAGCCTTGGATCGCAAAATCTCGGCCGCCAGTGACGTACCCGCGTTTTCAGATATGATCGACTCGGTTCCAACCAGCGCCGCGGATTTTCAGGGCTGCAAGCAAATGCGCGACAGTGCCAAAACCACGGCGAAGGACTCAAAAGACTACAAAACAGCCGTTGCCATGCTCGACGCTGCAGAGAGAGACTTGGCCAAGCTGGTGAAACGATCCACCGGTGAGTTGTTCACAGATCTCAACCAAATTGGCCGCGCATGGCAAATCGGGGCTTTGGGCTTTGCCTCCAAGGTGACAGAGCTGAAAACGGCGATGGGCAAGGCCATCGAAGATATGGCAGCTGGCGAGGACAAAACTGCCCGCGAGACCCAGATCACACAGACAAACAAAGCGCTTGACGATCTTGTGACGTTTTTCCAACCCACAGCCTTTGAAGATTGCGCCGCCCGCTTTGCCACGCTGACCGCCGTAAAAGAACGCAAGCGCGAACGCGAAGAAGTCTTGCGGCGTGTCCGATTGTACCGCGACGCCATCACCAGCAATCCAATGATGAAAACAGTCGTGACGAACCCATTTGGCGTCACCGGCATCGCGAGCGGCCTGTTTGCCCAGCTGAAGAAAATCGAGCTGATGACGCTCGCTACCCTATGACGGAGATCCAGCCATGAGCCTAAACGACAAGCAAGTTCAGTGGCTTG
>ENA-OQVM01001137-OQVM01001137.1-marine-metagenome-genome-assembly--contig:-NODE-1137-length-36784-cov-17.080012_pt1 | contig 36784 bp, 40 predicted proteins | sample MGYA00237776_ERZ505498 | MGnify/ENA primary metagenome ERZ505498 (study PRJEB26159, sample SAMN06265151) | marine metagenome | isolation source: Helgoland LTER site | place: Germany:Helgoland, sampling...
ACGGGATAAATCTTCTTTTTTAGATTTATCCCTTTTTTTATTTTTTCGATTTACTCTGTTAAAACGGGCTATTTTGTCTAAAATGGGGTTAATATCAGCGGTTCGAACTTTTTTATTTACAAATTGAAAATTTTCAGGAAATATCGAACCAATTAGCCTTCTTTTGTTGTCTAAATTACTTTTAATGTATTGATCTTCAATACTTTCAAGAAGCACTGGCTATTTTCGATTTGCTTAGAGAAGGAAAGAAACTTGAAGGGAAGGACTTAAAACAGGTAAAAAAGGTAGCGAGAGAAACTTTAGATAAGCTAAAAGCTGAAAAACTTAAAATTGGGCGATGGAGAGAGAGCCGCCAAATCACTGCTCAAGTTAAAGGCATAATTTATGACAATCTTTTATGGTTGCCTGAAAAAACATATACGTATGAAGATGTAAGTTTAAAAACGGTAAACGTGTATCAACATATTTATTCAAACTATTACGGAGGAGGGAAGATTGTTTATCAAATTAGTGCTTAATTTTTAACTTTATGACAATAATAAAATTATGAATAGACAACCAAAACCAGATTCAAAAAAGTACACAGATTTAATTTCTGAAATTCAAAAAGGACAAATAAAGATTCCAAAATTTCAAAAAGATTTTGTTTGGAGTATTGAAAAGACATCAAAATTATTGGACAGTATTTTAAAAGGATATCCGATCGATAGTTAAACTATGAAAGTAATGTTATGATTATTCAATATTTTTACCCTTGGTAAAATCAGATTTAATAATTTCGTCTAACTCATAGTCAAAAATCTTAAATAGCTTGTAATATTTTTCTTGAGATTTAAAGGAACCTGCACCTTGATATCCTCTATCAGTAATTTTCCATACATACCATTCTTTTTTTCTGGTATATGGGCGATCAACTCTCAATTTGGCACTATATTCATCATCTTTCAGAGGTTTTTCAAGTTCATAATTAAACCTTCCCTCTAAATACTCTCTTTTTAATTCTTCATTTTCTAATGGCTCACTTGTAATTTTTCTTATAAAATTAAAAAGAACAATCAACAGAACAATTCCTGTCAATGCTACAATTATAACTAAATTTGAATAATGAGATGTTGTTTTTAAAAATATTATAGTGCTCATTTTATCTAATTTTTAAAATTGTTGTTGATGAAAGAATTAATAACCCATAAAAATACCCAAAAATATAAGTTATTAGTAATGAAATTATAAATAATATAATTGGATATATTGGTTGAATAAAAGATTTGTTTTTATACATTTTAAAAACTACGATTGCCATAACTATTGTAGGAATTAATTTAGACATAAATAAAATATTATTCTCGTCTATAATTTCGATTACCCCTAAAATACCCCCAAATAAGGTGAGATTAATAAAAAGAACAATTATCCAAAAACAAAAAAAAATAAATGCCTCAATAATAGTTTTTTGAGTATACAAGTTTAATGAATTTCTAATATTTAGATGCATTTGCTTTTTTTATTGTCTAATTAATTTTAAATTAAAATAGGTCGATTTTGGGGTTATTCTGCTAAAATTTTCAAAATTGATTTTATGAGGTTTCATTATTTGAGATTTCTTAATCCATCTGTCCACCATAGATACCAATAAGGAATTGTATTTGTTAAGAACCAAATAGGATTTAAACTTAAAGGTAAATTTAACGCCCCCCATATTGCCCATATTACACAAATAAAATTGCTATTTCCTAACGATTTAGCTCTTTTGTAAGCTGTTGCTGATGAAAGTAAAAAACCAATTAAAATTAATGAAAGTGGTAAAGAAATTAAATGTCTTATGAAATATTGATTTCCAGTAATATATTCATCATCAAATAGAAAATATTTCTTCAATTTTTTAAATTAATTTTTTAACATCGGCTCAATCATTTCCTCAAATATATTTTTTCTTGTTATTGTAAAGAAATATATGTCATTTGAAGTGTAAGTGAAGTCGTCATAAACACCGTTGCTTTTAAACTCATACTCTTTAGTCGGTCGCCATGTATTTATAACAAAGTTATTGTATAAATAAAACTCTTGATAAATTGTCATATTTCCTTGCTCTGTAACAAGTGAGTATATTGGTTGACTGTTTATAACTTCATCAAACTTTATTTTAGAAAAAGTAAGGTCTGCTGGAGCTGCTTCAAACATTATTAAATCTTCTCCATCAAAATAAAAAGACAAACTGCTAGCAACTCCGCCAAAGAGATTAACTCCATTAGTACTTCTATTTATAACTTTTAAAGTTTTGTTTCCAATGTCAATCAATTTATCTTGTTTGTTTAATCCTGACGGATACATTTCATCAAATAATGGAAGGTCATTTGAATTAATTATTTTGATCAGTTCGTTTAAAACTTGTTTATCTGTCTTTTCTGTAGTTTGAGTGTTCACAAAGTTTGATTCACCTTCAAATTTCAAATTATCTTTTGGTTTTTTTATATCATTACATCCTAATATAGCAATAATAATAATGTAGTATATTTTAAAATATTTCATTTTTAGAGATTTATTTTTCTAAAATAATTAAAAAATTTTTTTAAAAAAAATTAACATAAAAAAAACTACAATCTTAGTGTCATGAGTCGAATTAAAGATTTGTCAGTATCTTCTAAACTATCATGTAATTAGGCAAGCTGAAGAGCCTCTTTTAAATTAAAATTAGGTTCTTGTTGGTGTGCTAAAACTACTTCCATAGCCACATTTGATAAATGCACAACATAGGGGGGCCAGTTGGCATTTTTTGTTCAGCATGTTTTAAAGCGGCATAAGCCATTGTTTTTTGGTAGACTGTATGCAAATCCTGTTTCTCCATAGCACTAAGATATCGAAGTAATTCGAGACAATAAAGTTAAATTTTGTTTCGAAAATAACTCAATGGGGTGTACACATAGAACCGCATTACCTTCTTAAAAAAGGTTTTGCGGTTTCTTTTTTGTACGGTAATTGTACGGTAAATTAGAATAAAACGCCAAAAAATCTAGCCTAAGCACACAAAACTACACCCCCACTATTACTTTTAATGTCGGTTTCTTTTTTGAGGTTTGGCTGTGGAATGTATATGTAGCCCCACGGTTTGGTATAACTAAATATAATTTTCTTAAATTTGATATAAACACCAATTAAATTGAAGAATTTTATCTTACCATTTTTTGCGATTACAATTTTAGCTCATACTCAAGAGAATAATATTGATTGGATTTTATTAAAAATGAAAAATCTTTCATATGAATCTTATGAGATTCTGAAATTGTATGACGATCTCCCCGAAGATTTGTCATACACAAACAATTCGGGTGCAGAATATAGTACCACAAAAAGTACACCAACATTCTTTTACATTGATAAGAGTACAAAAATTTCCACATTAACGTCAATGAGTACTAATGTGCATGAAATATGCCACGGCCTAACATTTATATACTTCTATAGAGAAATGGGAGTTAACTACCTCCCACATGAGTTTGAAGACATAAAATCTTACTTTTACTTGTCAAAAGACAAAAAGATTACCAATATTTTTATAGGCAACGTTTTCCCTTCCAAAGATCTTGAAAGTAAAATACCAATAAATCTAAGAACTTTTAGATTCGATACTTATATTCAAGGAAATTCCTCCACTCAAGGAGATGGCATAATCGGACTTTTGGATGAGTTTAACGCCTACTACCATGGGGCAAAGTATAAGTTCGACATGTTACCAGTTTATAAGTCGATATACCCAAAAAGTTATTTAAACGAATGGGTAATGGAACTCCAAAGTGAGATGACTGCTTTTTATGAATTTGATTATTGGATAAAGGAATATATTTTGTTGGCCAAGACACAACACACACAATTATACAGCACAATAATGAAAGATGGATCAGCTTTTTATATATACAAGAACATTTACAATAACTATAAAGATCTAATCTCCAAATATACGTCGAAAGTAAATGTTTTGAAAAACAACACGGCACATGATTACTCTTCAGAGATTTGGGAAGAGGACTATTTCAGATTGAGCAGTCAACTATCTGACAAAAAATATACATTCATCAATGAAATGTTGAATAATTAAATTAGTGAAAATGAAGCATATCATATTATTTGTATTTCTTATTTCTAGTTCATTGACGTTTTCTCAGAGGCTATCAAATGATGAGATAAAGGAATTTATAAATCAGGGTTCTTCAGAAATTGACCTTCCCTTCAGAATTCCAGGAACTGGAATAACCATGGTAAATATGTCAACAATAGCAAGGAATATATTGTACACCTATGAAGTTGATAGTGATTGGATGCCACCCGAAAATCCCAAACAAGAAATCATCAACTCAATTTCCAAAAAGCAAAAAAAACTCTATGTAGAACAAGAAATAAATCTCATATATAACTACCTAAGAAATAAAGGAACTGTGATGAAGGTGCTTATTATGAGTCATGAACTTGGTGAAAAAACTAAACTTACTGATTTAGGAGACTATGTTAGTTTTAAGTCACATCCAAAAGCTAAAGGCGTAAATATTAAATTAAAGCAGCCAATAAATTTCGAATTGCTGGAAGGTGCAAGGCCAAATATAGTATCGAAATTCAACAATAAAGAAAATAACCTGGTTTATCTTATCCAGATCAATCATTTCCCCTACTTCATTAGCCGTACATCAATAAGTGATGAGTTGTCTTCTCAATCAGAGGTAGAAAGTTTTGCGTTAGAATTTATTTCAAGTTTAGATGCTGAATATGTTTCTAGTAAGTTAGTTGAGGTTGATCAATATCCAACCATTGAGATAATATATGATCAATCAATTGAAGTCGCTGGGCAAAAAAAACAAATGAGAGTTGTTTCTTGGGTCATTTTTTATGAAGATAAACTTATAAATCTGAATGGTTTTTCTGATGGATCTAATTTTGATAAAAATTATTATGCCTTTTTAAATATAACAAATTCAGTGATCTTTGAAGATCAATACAATAACATGGATAATAACTACGTGGGGGACTATGAAAATTTTGAACCCTATGTTGATCAATTTTACAGAGAACTAGAACAGTCTGGAATTGCTAAGGTTAGGCCAAAAAAAATTAATATTAGATTAGAATCATTAGATACATCAGAAAGCACATATCATATGCATGGATTTTCGATAGGTTTTGATAATGACGACATTATCGATATTACAATAAACAAAAGGAGTTGGAATACATTTAGCAAAGCTCAGAAGTATTATCTAATATTCCATGAGTTAGCTCATGACGTGCTCAATCTTGATGATCTAGACTACAACAACCCCAACGAAAAAAACATTATGTACCCATCAATACACTCATTTAAGAGTTTATCTATGGATGATTTTATTGACAACTTTAATTTACTCCTTGAAAAATACAAGGCTAATGAAAATCATAATAGTATCACTAACCCCATAGACACAAATAGGGTTGATGAACTTAAAGCATCGATCGAAAAATCAAAAGAAGATGATTATGATGTAACATTTAAAGATGGAGTAAAGTTTAATGCAAAATCATACATAGAGACATGTGCCAAATCGACGGGATATGATCTAGAAGTTTCGTTTAATTACTGCCATTGCATGATTATAAACTTGGCTGAAAACCTTACACTTAGTGAGTTTATGGAGCTTAATAAAGATATTTACAATAATAACAATAATGGTGACTCATCTGGAGCTGTAGCAACAAAATTATTATTGTCAAATGAGATAGTTATGGAAGTTTCAATTGAGTGTTTATCGATATATAACTTTGACAATGAGATTACTATAAGTCAAGATCAGACATCTATACTAGCAGAAAATCACCTGTCAGAAATAAAAAAAGAGTTAGGGGTTTCTGCATATAGTAACATAGAAAAAATTTACGACTTGAAGGCTTACAGTGAATGTTATATAAATAAAATGTACAAGAACTTCACACAATCTGAAATGCTTAATTTATCCGAAAGTAGCATGAAACTCTTAGAGGCATTACAAGAATCATGCTTAGAAAAAAATAAAAGACAATAATCAACCTTAATGATAAAAAAAATGAAAAATTTAAATCTGTTATACTATACAATAGCTTTTATTGCATGTTTATGCTTTGGTATTTCGTACGGAGAAGGTCGAGTTCCAACAGTAGTTGGCTCCGCAATAACTGTATTTATTATATCCTATGTGATATCGATGATACTAGAGGCTACTTTAAAAGTCACTTTTAGTAAATCTTTGATGTGGATTTCAATTATAATTTCTATAATTGGCTTTGCACTTTAATTGCCATAAAATAATACATGTAGTAAAAAAAAATGGGACTATTCAAATAGTTGATTCTTTAAATAACTGGCAAAATGTTATTTATAATGTCCTTAACATTGAATATGTATTAAAGAAAATACAAAGACGGAGTTAGTAAAATAAAAAATAGTTATCTATGAATGAAAATGTAATCTATATTATTGCGGGTATTATTCTCCTTTTGATTTTTTGGGGATTAAGAAGAAATGCAAACAACAAAAAACATGAGGAGCTTCGGAAAATAGAACAAGCAAAGCGACAATCAGAAAGAAAGGTAAGCTTAGCTGATTTGAAAATAAAAAAACAAGTTAAAGACGAAGAATTATCAGTTGAAAAAAATATAAAATGTGATGATGGTAAAGTTAGAAAATATAATGGTTTTATGTATGGCATTATAAGACAACATGACGAAGCTATCAAGGTTTCTTCAATATTTGCAACAAAAGACAATGATAGGTCATTTAATAACGTAATAGAGAACCATAGATGGTTTTCAGAAGATGGGATAACATTAAAATCAGAAGAAATTCTTGCAAAACAAAAAGAATATTTTTCGTTAAAACGAAATTATGAAGAGCGCTACAGGGAACTATTGGGGCGGTCAAGAGGCAATCCTAGAATGAGAGATGAAGAATATTTGTGTTGTATAAATAACACTTTTTTTCATGCAGGTGCATTTAGTAAACTTCCACATAAACTCTTTTCAGGAATGATCGATGGATCAAGATACGTGAACGGAGTTCTAGAAATTAAATCAGATGTAAAGCAAGATAAAAATCAACTAGATACTAGTAATGAAGTTGTTATCGCAAAGAATATTTTATTTCCAGGATTAAAAGGAGTTGACCTAGATAAAGTTGAGTACAATTCTACGGATCTGGGGAAATCATTATTAGAGGATATTGACGGTCGATGGTATTTTACTCAAAAGCCTATGGTTATGTTAATCAAAACATTCTCGGAAGAACTAGTGCAAACCGAACTAAAAAAACTACTTAAAGCTAATGGGCTACAAAATTTTGATTTAACCCAAGACGATCAATCATGGAATGTCGAAGTTGATAATCACTCAACAGTTGGTAATAAATCAACACTGATTTTTGAAAGAAATAAGAACTTTATTCAAATTATTAATTCAAGCATGGCTGATACAGATTCAATAGAATTAAAAGAAACTAAACTAGCCCCTTTAAAAGACGATATTGAATGGATTGAAGGGTTAAAAATTTATGATGGAGCATGCTTCTTCAAAGACAACAAAGACATATTTTTAGTAAGAAATGTACCATTATTTTTTAGCGATGATGATTTGGATTACATTCTGATACCTTGTGTACCACATTTAACTATTGCAAAAAATATTATTGATAAAATATTGAAGATGAATGGTGGAGTTGAGAATCATGAAAAGCTAGAAGAAAAAGGTGGTTGGAGATATGTATTTGGTAATGCAAATTTTCTTGTTGGCTACATTAAAGATCAAGAATTAGTTAGAATAAACAGAAGAAGTACTAAAGTATTAAACCTAAAGCAGTTGTACAATAACTTAAATTTAATTTCAGAACAATGGGCACAGATACTAAAATCTAGATCATCATGGCGAACGATGAGCATTGAAAATCTTAATATGAGTTATTGGGATATGGCTATGGGTCATACGGAGGAATATATGCTCAAGTATGAAAATGATAAAATGGATGTAGAGGGAATTACCTACAGAATGGACATACTTAACTCATTCATTGACGAGTACGAAAAGTATTTTAAAGATAGGATTGAAAGAGGTCTAACCACCAGTAAATACATTTTTAATGACTTTTTAGCAGTTGTTGAGTCACTTATAGGTGCAGAAATTACACTCCTCAAAATGGTAAATGCTGGTGAATCCTATGATACTAGTGTGTTGTATGAAAGAAAAGAAAGACCTAACACAGACATAATTAAAGATCATTTAAACCAACCAAATACTGACTTTAAGGATATCTTGGAGTATAGTTATTACAAGGAATATTTATTTAACGGAGTTTGTATGAGTTATGATGAAAAAGGAAATTTGTTATATGAGACACCATTTAGATTTGGATTGAAACATGGACTTGAAAAAGGTTATGATGGAAATGGAAAATTATCCAAAGAGATTTTATTTTTCAACGACGAGGCTTTGGAAATTAAAGAATTAGATACTAAAGGAAAAAATGATAAAAAAGAAGTTTTAAAAGAAAAAGGCGATAAAAATGAAAAGTCATCTAAAAATTCTTTCCTTGAAAAAATAGATAAACTTGATGCATTTGCAAATTTTACAGATATCCAAATAAGAAATACTCAAATCACTGTTTTTTGTAGTGCGATATGGCAACTAATCAACGCTGACGGTAAGGTCACCAAAGAGGAAGCAAATCAATTTATTGAATTTGGAAAAGAAATTAGCAGTAATTATCTTGGGAATGACGACGATAAAAATGACCCTGTTATCTCAGAGTTAATTCAAGACCCAGATAAAATGATAGGAGTTATCAAAACATTTCCAGAAGATGAACTTGAATTTTTCTGGAATACGTTGTTTACATTTGCAATGGTTGATGGTGAATTTTCAGTAGAGGAGGCAAATCTTATAGGTATAATAGCTTCAGGAGTTTATGAAGAATTAAGTGATGATGAAATTAAGGATTGGATGAAAAATAGATTGACAAAAAACTAACTGAACCTTTTTCAAAAGATGTCTTCCAAAAAAAAATCACTTGCTGAAACTCATCCTGAAGTTGCTAAACAATGGCATCCAACAAAAAACGGTGAACTAACACCAATGGATATTACACCAGGAAGCAATAAAAAAATTTGGTGGAAATGTAATAATGGCGAAGATCACGAATGGTTGTCACAACCCAATACAAGAACGGGTCAAAAACAAAATTGCCCAATTTGTTCAAATAAAAAAATAGTAAAATCAAACTGTTTAGCAACCACCCATCCAAAACTTGCAAAGGAATGGCATTCAACTAAAAATGGAAACCTTACTCCCTTTAATACAGGTAAAGGTTCTAACAAAAAAGTTTGGTGGAAATGTGACAAAGGAGATGATCACGAGTGGTGTGTAAAACCAGCAGATAGGTCTGGATATAATACGGGGTGTCCTTTTTGTTCAAATAAAAAAGTTGCACTATCAAACTGTTTAGCAACCACCCATCCAAAACTTGCAAAGGAATGGCATCCGACTAAAAATGGACAATTAACAACGTATAAAACTCCTTATGGTTCACATAAAAAAGTATGGTGGAAGTGCCCTAACGGCGAAGACCATATTTATTTTTCATCAGTAGAAAAAAGAACAAGAACTGGTAGAGGTTGTCCGTATTGTGCTGGTCGAAAAGTTTGTCTTAGTAATTCATTGTTTTCAACTCATCCAAAACTCGCAAAAGAATGGCATCCAATAAAAAATGGGAGTTTAACCTCAAAAGATGTTTATGAGGGATCTAATAAAAAGGTATGGTGGAAATGTGATAAGGGTGACGATCACGAATATGAAATGACATTAAGTGATAGAAAAAGAGGATATAATTGCCCTATATGCAGAGGTTTGAAAGTTGTTGAATCTAATTCACTTGAACACACAAACCCTGAACTCTTAAAACAATGGGATTATACAAGAAACAAGATAAAACCATCTGAATTAACAGTGAATTCTGGAATAAAAGTTTGGTGGAAATGTGATAAAGCAAATGATCACGTATGGAAGATTAATCCAAACAGTAGATATACTCAAAAATCTGGATGTCCCTATTGTAAAAGTAGAAAAGTAACTAAATCTAATTGTTTAGCAACAACGCATCCCAAACTTGCAAAACAGTGGCATCCAACGAAAAACGGAAATATTACACCAAATACAATAGGTGCTTTTTACACAAAAAGAGTATGGTGGAAATGCGATAAAGGAAATGATCACGAGTGGTATGTAAAACCAACAGACAGGTCAGGATACAAAACAGGTTGCCCTTTTTGCGACTTAACTCCACAATCCAAACAAGAACTTACAATCACTTTCGAGTTGATGAAACTGTTTAAAAACATCGACCCTAAAGGGCTAAAAACAAAATTAAAAGGTCGATTAAGAGCAATAGACATATACATCCCTAAACTTAATTTATGTATTGAATTTGACGGTTCTTATTGGCATAAAGACAAGCGAGATATAGACAAGATTAAATCTGAAATGCTATTTGAAGAAGGGTTTAAGTTAATACGAGTAAGAGAAGAACCACTTAAAAAGATATACGATACAGATGTTATAAGTAAACAACCTTACAATGGCAAACAAGTCACTAACGATATACTATCAATGATTTTGTCTATATTTGAGTTGGAAACTAAATTGGTGTCTAAAATAAAAGCATATCAATCCAAAGATGGTTTACAAAACGAAAAAGGATTAGAAATATACATTGATAAAATACTAACAGAAAAAGCAGAAAAGAAATGAAAAAACTATTATTTACGGTTTTTATGATACTTCCATTTGTTGTTGTTGGACAAGAATTTCAATTAATTGGAGACCAGAAATGGGCTGTTGATAATCTATCAGTTGATGAATTTCGAAATGGAAAAAAAATTGAGCAGTCTAAAACTAAAGAAGAATAGTATAAAGCTGGATATACAAAAAATCCAACTTGGTGCTATTACAATTTTGATGAAAACTATGCATATCTTGGAAAATTATACAATTATTATGCTGTTTCAAGTCAAGAAAATATAGCGCCAAAAGGTTGGTATGTGCCAACTTTTTTTGATTTTTTTAAGTTGGTAAAATACCTTGATCCACTTATTTCTTTGGATATTTTCGCAAATGGTGGAAGTAAAAACATTGGTGGTTCTCTTAAAACTAAAAACAAAAAATATTGGAAAAACAAAGTGTGTGATAATTTAGATTCAGGTTTTAACGCATTACCTTCGGGAGGGTATAGTCCATCATTGAGATATCCAGAATATGATTGGCGTCCTAAAGATAAACGAGCAATGTTTTGGTGTTTAACAGACTGGATGGAAATTAATAATAGAATAGGGTTAAATTTAGACTTGAAACGCTTGAATGATGTAGCAGTTGTTTTTAGATTATTTGATTATGATTGTGATTTTAGTGCAGATGATGACCCAAAAATTAATGGTTATTCTTTAAGATTAATCAAAGAATAATTTAGTTAAGAAAATTAGTAAATAAGTGAAGATGATTTAATATTTATGGTTAGTGTTGTAATAATATTGTTTTTATGGTTGACACGTAAATTTCTTTTCGGTTCTGACTTATTTGTAGAAATGTTAGATTATGTGTTTGTAAGGAATGACAAACAAGAACTAAATATATACTTATCAAATAAACAAACAAGATTAAATATTGACCAAACATTAAGTAGTTTGGTAATTTTAGGATTGAAAAATTTAATCTTCCGTATTCAATTTCAGTTTATAAAAAATGAGTATAACAAAAAGAAAATTTTCAAACTATTTAATATTAGATTATTAGTTTTTATTAAACTATTATTGGCTGCTTATATTATGTTTGTGTACGCCTTAAAACCATCAACTCCTGATTTAGATATAAAAGAAATTAATGGTTCATACTACTATTTTAGGACTGATTGTGTTACAGAAGATGTTTCAAGAACAGGCAGAATAATAAAAGGCTGCGAAGAATATGCATTAGGCAGCCCACTTTCAGATCAACAAATCAAACAACACTATGAAAAAATTGATTTTGAAAACAACTACTTTGATAAATTTTATTTCTTTCTACGTCCTCCTTTTGATTTTGGAGGAGTAATTAATGGTATTTACTTTTTAATAATCTGCTTTTTAATATTTAGTTTTTGTAGTGCAGAAAAAAAATCATTTTTATTCTTTGACAATCAATATATTTTTAACAAATTTTTGATTTCAAAAAAAGGTAAACTATCTACTGACGCTGACCAGAAATCATTTACTCACAAAAGAAAAGGTTGGTTTTCGGATAAAGAACTCGAATTTAAAGTTTTAATGATTAAGTATTTATATAATAAATTAAATGAAGAGGAAAATTACTATTTTGAATCTCTTTTAAAATTAGGATTTGGGACATGGAAGTTCAGAGATGATGGGGTTGATGATAAATATGACTATACATATTACATGAACAGGTATTTTCAAAGTATCAACAAAAAAGTAGTAAAATCTAAAACAGTAAAACGATTGGAAAATTTATTTGTTGCAGATATTCTTTTTTTACTTTCTTTTCCTGTTTTATATTCATTTGCTAAAAATGGAAACCCATTTATTTGGGGTTTAGGTACTATGTATTTTTTAATTGTATTATACAAAAAAGATTTATTTTAAAATTAATTCACTTAATAATTGAATCTTTCAATCTAATCTCTTCTAAAATTTTCCGCCCCCTTTTATTGAATTTTATTTTTTTTAGGTGTTTGAACTTTTGATCAATAAAATTATTCTTATATGTATAATCGTTAACTATATTCATTTCAAATTCGTTTAATGATTTCCATTGCTTGTATGTTGGAAAAATAAATTTTGGTGTGCTTTTTTGTGAGGCACAAGATCCGAAGAGTATTAGAAAAATTATAAATCTTAAATTTTGATGTTGTTTTTGACTTAACATATTTTAAATAATTAATTATTTTCAAACCAATCCAATGGTTCATTAATCTTATGCGAAACGCTTGTTACTTTGGACTTGAAGAGTACCATAGCAAATTGATATAGATACCTGCACTATGCTTTCTGTTTTTTGCAAATTCGAGTTCTTCTTTATAATGCTTTAAAGCATCTTCCTTGTTTATGAAAAACTCTTCTCTACTCCATTTAGTATCGTAGTCATCATCGTCAATTGGGGATTCTTGATATATCCCTTCATTAAAAACATATTCTTCGTCAGTGTCTAACAATGTAAAAATTTCTTTACCTTCTTCTTGTAATTCAAAAAGTTCCTGCATAGTCCCTGAGTGCTCATCTCCAAAATCACTTTGAAAGCTATATACACCATCATCAGTTTCTTCAACATCACAATAATGTGACCTAAATTCAAGACGATATATACAAACATCTCCATCGTCTGTACTATAATCTAAATCGCATCCAACTACACTGTATATTTCTAATTCTATATTTACCATAATATTAGTTTTTAACAAATATATGTAATTTAGCTACTCCAATCCAACGGTTCATTAGTCGTATGCAATACGCTTGAAAGATGAAGATTAAAAATTTATTTTAATTCTTATTTTGCATCCTGTTCATTGTTACAGTGCTATTTTCGTCTCCAGTGAGAATACATTGTAATGTATTTTCATCTACTATAGTGTAATAAAGCCCAATTTTATAACCATTTCTTTTGTTATAAATAGTTGATGTCAATGTGCTATCCGTTTGGGATAATATAACTTCATTTAAAGTAGCGTCTTCTTCAAAGCTATAATTAAGAATTTTAAGCACTTCGTAATCACTAGCTAGTATGACTGTTTTGTAGGTTGAATCATCCATACTCCAAACACCCTCAAATGCTTGCTGTGCTTCAGAGTTTAACAATGTAAAAAATAGAGCCATTGAAATAAATAATCTTCTCATAATTTTTCTGTTTAAGTATATATTATTGTAACGGAACACAATTGTGAAAATTGTGTAGAGTTAATTTTGATTGAAGCTACTCAAGCTGAAGACTGCTTCCGTTACTCTAATTGATCTTAAAATATAAGTTTAATACGAACGGGTTAAGATAATACAAGAAAAACCAAATGGAAAAACCAATTTTTTCAGAAAAACATGACAACCTAAGCTCAATTTTAGAGAAGATTAAATCAGGAAAAGATATCGAGACTCAGTTTAAAATATTTTCTTTATTTTGGCTTACCCATCCAAACTATCGTAAAGCTTTAATCGGCTCTTTACAGTTGTGGTATCCAAATCTATGGAAAATGGTGAGGAGAGCGTATTATCCAACATTTTGGGACAAAATAATTAATAAGTTTAGATTATGATTTATTTAGATGACAATGGAGTTACTGTAATAGCTGATAGGAAAGCGAAAATTGGCGAATATTATAGCCTAGGAGACAAGCAGTACATAGTAGTTGATAATTCTACTTTATGGGATATGGTTAACAATGGTGATGATGTAAGTAATGTTGTAACAACTAGAGTTACAAATATGGCTCAACTTTTTAATCCTAATTATCATTTTGACCTTGAAAATTTAAACCCAAATATAAAATCTTGGGATGTCAGTAGAGTAAAAACCATGAATGGTATGTTTGAAGATAATGAAGAGTTCAACCAAGATATCTCAAATTGGAAAGTCTCTAAAGTTAAGAACATGTCCTATATGTTTTGTGGTGCTATTTCCTTTAATCAACCAATAGGAGTGTGGGACGTTTCAAGTGTGACCCACATGAAAGGTATGTTCTGTGGTGCTATTAATTTCAACCAAAACTTATCGAATTGGAATGTTGAAAAAGTAGAAAGTATGAGTGAAATGTTTATGGATGCCGAGTCATTCGACTCCCCTATCAATTCGTGGAATATGCAGTGGGTTTTTTCTATGAAAAGTATGTTTGCCAATGCGAACTCATTTAATCAAGACATCTCTAATTGGAACGTAGAAAGGGTTGAATATATGTCTGAAATGTTTATGAATGCTGAGAACTTCAATAAACCTATTAATAACTGGAAATTAAAAAGATTAAAAAACATGGACAGAATGTTTAAGGGTGCTTCTAGTTTTAATCAAGATTTATCTAATTGGGAAATGAGCGATTTACTAAAAAAGCCAAGCGGCGTCTTTGTTGGGGCTTCTAGTTTTGATGATAGTAATGCTCCTTTCAACCTAAAGATAGTTAAAAAAAATAGTAGCACTAAATCAGTTGCTAAAAAACCAAAGACAAAAAAAGAAATGATAAAAAATATTATTTCTAACTTCAAGGAAGCACAAAAAAAACCAAAAAGTTTTGACTAGTAAGATGAAACTGCAATAAAATTTAGCAATGAGTAAAATATTTTTTGGAAAACCTGATCTAGTAAATGAAGGGGATATATTTCCCTCACGAAAAGCTCTAATTGCAAATAGACTTCATAGGCACACACAACGTGGTATAGACGGTAATGGTACTGATGGAAGCTCTGCAATAGTCATTTCAGGCGGATATATTGATGACTATGACTATGGTGATGAAATAATGTACACTGGTGAAGGAGGAAATGATCCAAGAACGGGGCGTCAAAATAAAGATCAATCTATTTATTCTCCAGGAAATGCTGGATTAATTATAAGCATGAAGAAAAAGCTTCCAGTAAGAGTAATTAGGTCATCAGAGCACGATTCACCATTCTCACCAAAAAACGGCTATAAATTTGATGGAATATATTATGTTAAAGATTACTCTATTATCAAGGGAAAGGATGGATATAAAATTGTGCAATTTAAGCTTATAAAACCAACGAATGAAAACATTAACTCTACCGTTAAAATTGGTAGCATAATTGAACTAGAATATATATATAATGATGTTTTAAAATCAGAAACCAGATCAATTGGTGTTGCCAATTCTACCTTTAATAACATCTCTGTAGAAAGTAATTATGCTAAATCTTTACTTGGGAAAAAAGTTGGAGATAATTTTACATTTGGACAAATCAATGGTACAATTAAATCAATAAAGTATTTTTTCTAATTTTTTTTTCGAGAATAACCATAAAGATCCAAACAAGTTTTTACTACTGTATTTAGTGTCAAAACTTAGCCAAAGATCAGTTTAAACTATTTATATTTAAAATATACCTCATCTTCAATATCTCCTCCAACAAATTCACCATTAGCTGCAGCCGCTGCTATATCGAAAGTGTTTTTAGCTCCTGAAAGATTTTGATAAGATAAACTAACCCCATGTCTCAGCAGTCCCATTTCTTCATCTGAAATAACACCATCTACATTGAGACCAGTTTCATCTGCAAATGCAACCATCTCATATGACCAATTAAGAAATCCGCCATATCCACCACCAGTAATACTATGATCGTCATCATCCCATTCACCACTTTCCTCATCCAGCTGTTTTTGTTTTAATACTTCCAAAAACCATTGCACAGACACCTCTTGATGTTGAATTATGTATAAATCACCCATGAATACGTTTTTATCTTCTTTAAATGAACCACCAAAAAAACTATCAAAATAATCAAAATCAAAATTCAATTTTTCAGGATCTAAATCTATTATTCGCTCTTCATTATCCAAAATTTGAAACACACCATAAAATGAGCCTGATACAGTCACTAATATTTCATCAACCTTCCCAGTCTCTAAATCCTTAATTTTTTCTTCAGTAATTTTTAAAGGATCTTCAATCTTAACGTACTTAGAATAGTCAAAAGAGGAAAATTTCTTATAATAGTTTACGGGTTCATGGTAATGTAATCTACCATCTTTAAGCCCCTCATTCCAGTTCTTAAAATAGTCGTTATTTGACTCATATGCAGATTCATTTTTAATTTCCATAATTTATTCATTTAAGTTAATAAATTTTTCTAGTCTTTCAATTAAGCCTATCCTTGTGGATTCAAATAAGTCTCTAAGACTCAATTTAGTATCAAAATCATGATCTAGAAGTTGTCTGTTAATTATTGGTAACTGTACCGCCCTAACAGATATTTCTTTTTCATTTGCTAAAGCATCTTTGATTGTTAGCTCAGTCTCTTCTTCTTGATTTTGACTAACTGTATTAGGGTAAAATAAAATAATCTCATCAACTTCAAACCGAACAGCGTAAGCCAGCATTTGATAAAGATCATTTTGTGAGATCCCTTTTTTAGGGTCTTTATCATCTGAATATACTATTTTGTACTTCGTGTCTGCAATGAGTGAATGATGTTCGGTTTTTAACCATAAATCAGGCTTTAGTTTAAAAGTTTGTTCCTCATCTAGATACTTGTCACTTCTTTGTGACTTAGCAGTTACTTTGTCGAGTTCACTATCAATGAAACCAAAAATAAAGTCCTCAAAAACATATTCCATAGGCAGTAGAAATGCAAATAGCTTCAAGTCATTCTTGTAATCGAAAGAGATACAGTTGTTTAAGAACAATTGACAATAATCACGAACTACTTCAAACTCTCCAAACATAGGATTGAATGAAATTCTTGAACATTTTTCAGCGGTAGCTCTTTCATCTGAGACCTCATCTAGAATGAATAAAATTTCCCTTAGGTTCTTTTTATTTTCTTGACTTGTAGTGACGTTAAATAAAAGATTGGTTACATGCTTAATTATCCTGTTAAACTCGTTATCAAAAACAAAAGCGTCGTAACTACAGTTAAGCTTGTGCCACCTTCCCGTACTCAAGTTTTGAGTGATATATTTATTGGTATTTAAACGCCCTTTAATGAAAGGTAATTCACGATTCACCTCTTCGTATTGTTGATATATAGAATTTGAAAGAAGCTCACGTGTGTATTTTGAGAACAAATATATCAGGACTTCAAAAAAGTCACTCTTTGTTGACCCTAAGGTTGTGTTGTAATTAGGAAATTTAATCTTTCGACAATAACTCAACCACCAAAGTACATGGTTTTGAATTTGATTTACTTCACTGGACTTATATTCCCTGTCAGAGTCAAAAAAGATCTTAGGTAAGAGGTTAATTTTATACCCATTGTAATTGATTACACCAACATATTTATTTGATTTTAACTCATTGGATTTGTGAAGGAATTTTATGAACTTTTGGGACTCATTATTATCACTTTCCTCATCAGCGTAAAATGAATTCTTTTCACGATTGTTCCATATTTCATCAAGAAATTCTTCAAGTCCTTCAAATGAGTCTTGAATATCTACCTTATTTTGATATTCAAAAAGGTTAATCATTATTGAGAGTTATTTTTAATGGCCATGATTTTTCATCTATGCCATATTTTGTGTCGGATATTGCTTTTGAAATGATTTGACTTACAGTTTTAGTGTCATTCATGAAATACTCTAACAAAAGTGGAATTACCTTGACATTCATCCTCCTTTGTAAATCGTATGGATCTTCACTAGAATCCATAAAATAGGAGTGTCCGATTTGGAAATCATGACCTTTATCCGAAATAATTGAGTCGTTTATTGACCTTAAGACATTTTCATCTCTTACATCAAGACCATCCTCAGAATACTTAGGGTACATTGGTTCAAATTCAAACCTTCTTCTAAGTGCTATATCCAATAGTGCTATTGATTTATCGGCTGTATTCATCGTACCTATTATATACAGGTTGGACGGAACTTGGAATATATCTCCAGAAGGTAGTTTTGCCTGCATAGGGATTTTACCATCAGATCTTTTATCAGGCTCTATTAAGGTTATTAACTCACCAAAAACTCTTGATATATTAGCTCTATTTATCTCATCAATAATAATGACATAGTTTTTGCGCTTAACTGCATTTGAAGTTTCAACTTGACTTGGTAAAAGTTTCAATATCTCAGAATAAACCAAGAAGTAGTATGTTGCATGTTGATTAGCAAGTCCAGAAATACCTGTTAGTTTTTTTACATCTTTTCTGCTTTGAACATTATTTCTATGGAACTCCTTTAAATCACTAAACTTCATTCTGAGCCCATTTGAATGGTTAGACCATCTCTCACCTGTATATCTGAATGCATCATCTTCAACCTCAAAAATATATGCCGTGTCATTAATTTTGAAGTCATCTTCATCGTCTAAAATTTTATCACAAAAACTCTCCAAAGCCTTATCAAACCTTAGTTCATTTGATAGTTCATTTGAGGATATACTCGCTAATTTTAAGTTTTTAAATGCCTTATCTGCTATAGTTTTAAATATACCGTCCTTCTTGTCAAAAACTAATGAAGATTTATTGTCTGTCTCAGGTCTAAGTCCCTGAATGAAGTCTTCATAGCTGTAGTTTTGGTGGAATGTTATAAATTCAATTTGATCGTGTAGATTATCCTTAAAAATTTGAAGTGCCTCATCGTATGAGTCAATCTTCCTGTTTTCAATTATTTCTGCTGATTTAAGAACGGTGTTGTATGTTTTGCCTGTCCCTGGGGGGCCATACAAAATAGTATTTAGCGGGTATTTCATATCGGTTTTTTGAAAATTATCCATCAGCCTTTGCCAATAGTATTCATATTTTGGTATATCACTTTTATGATCAGTAATATCTGTCAGACTTTTTCTGTTCATTTCATGGTCTAAATCCCATTCACCTCTCAATTGCCAATCAACTTTTCTTTGATGCTTGTAATTAGCGTTTTTATTATAAATGTAATCAGAACTTATAATTCCATATCCAAGGAGCTTAGTTAAACCATGTTTTACAATAATTACATCCCCAACATTAATAGTTTTACTAATTTCCCACAAAGCAAGTTTAGTATTCATTTTCCCAGTTCGACCTGTAATATTGTCGTAATAGTCATCAAAAGTATCCTTATCAGAAAAACGTGACATGTCTTCATCAAACGAATAGCTAATAGCCATAATTCCTTTATTGAAAAAATCATTCCACTTCTTGGCGTCTTTCCCAGGCTGGAAAATCCAATATTGTTTACTACTACTATTTTCAATCATCTCTAGAATTTTATCGTATTCTATTTTACTTGATTTAAAATTAGTTCCTTGATAACCCCCATTAAATTTTTTAAACTCCTTCAAAGGCAATAGATCTTCTTTTAGAATAGGCTTATTAAATATGTTATGAGTTATTTTAATTTTAGCCCTGTCTGTTTTCGACACCCCTATACTATCCTTGTAGGTTTCTTTACCATCATCTGTAAAGTAATCTAATTCATCCTTCTCATCTAAACCAAAATATAAATCAGATGTAACCTCGCCTAAAGCATAACAACCAGACTTTGAACCAGTTGCCCATAAAATGATTTTATCCCCTATAGATATTTTATCCTTATGCTTCTTTACATTAAAGGTTGTTACAGAGTTATCACTCAGAGCCTCTTTAACGTCCCATATTTCAGGATTAGCCTGGAATACCCAATAATTGGTTTTAATATTTGAATATACAGAAAGTATTTCATTATAATCCTTTTCCAGATCAGAGTAGTCTAAACCCTCATTAAGATTGTATACAGACTTGACAAGAGATTTACCATATCTATATGGGTTTTCCCCAAATTTGCTCTTAAACCAATGTTCTATTGTTATTTCATTATTTTCAAGTCCCCATGAAGAATTAGCCATTTTTGTTTCTGATATAACATATGCAAGAACTAAATGATTAACATCTTTATAATATAAGAACCCAGGGTAAATCCCTTCTTGGATTGTATGTGGATCTTTTGTTAGGCAAATCCAAGGTATTTTAGCCTGGTTCCCTTTGCCGAAACTTACTTTTAAGTCTAGCCCATCAAGAGACTTTGGATAGTGACCGAATGATAAATCATCGGTACTTGCCTGATCAATAAATTGACGAATAATTGATTTAATGTTGTTTTTCTTAGAAATATCAAATCCCAAAGAACGAATCAATTTAAAAGAATCAGTACCCTGTCCTCCATCAAAACCATCTGGATCAAGCTCCTCACCTGTCAGGAACCTGGTAGCAATCGAAATAACTAACTTTGGAGGATAGGGTTTTCCTTCATAGATCAAATCATATGTAGAAGAATGTCGCCCTTTTCGAACACCTTCTTTATCAATCTCTTGGATGGCTGATAAAATGTGGTCTTTATTTATTGCTGGTAGTGTCATATTTAACTAGTTAAAGTAAATATATAATAATGATACTTAATACACAATAATATAATTATAAGTAAATAGTTATTAATATTTTATAACATAGCTACTTACCGCCTTTTGTTTAGCCTGACCTGGCTAGGGAGAAGGGTTATTGTGAATCTAAGGGCTTTAATTAGCTAAAAATAGCGTTTAACAAAGTAGTGTAAGGCGAATAGATAAACTCAAATACACACTTAAAACAGACAATGAAAGCTATTTAATAGAAACTACTGACTTGCCCTTAGCTATTAGTAGAGTAAAGCATATTGCATACGACTAATGAACCGTTGGATTGGGGTTAGTTGTTTTTTAATGAAAGAGATCTCAAACATAAAATAAATAACAAAAAAAGACCTCCAAATGGAGGCCTTTTAAAAATTAAATTGGGTTGGTTAAACCTTATCTTACTACAAGTTTCTTAGTAGAAACCGTAGTTCCTTGAGTCATATTTACAAAATACATTCCAGGGTTTAAGCTCGAAATATTAAGTTGAGACTGTACCGCATTTGCACGTAAAACCTCTTTTCCTAATAAATCATACACTGCTACATCTAAATCTGCATTTGAAGCCGATGTAAAGTTTACAACGCCTTTAGCTGGATTAGGATACATTTTTACTGAGTTAGCAGTTAAATCATCTACACTAGCAGTACTCGCATTTTGAGTAATTTTAGTTTCTAACATTGAAACTTCCACATCTCTTGTAACAACATACATTAGCGCAGAATTGTAAGTGTTTGAAGCATCTGCAGGAATATCTACTGTGTAAACTGTTTCAGCTGGATTAGATGCTAATAATAGTACGTTAGCTGTAACGATAGCTGGATCAACATCTGGGTAAGGGTTTGCTTCAAATCTGAAGTAAACTTCTGCATCTACAGCTACTGTAGCCTTAAATGATACTTGTCCTCCGTTTGGATAAGACAATGGATAAATACTAGTGTTATTGTTAGCAAATCCTGCCCAAGCCTGTGCTCCTGTAGGGAACGTAAACGTTTGTGCGTACACTGTACCGTCAAAAATTCCATCATATACAGGGAAAAAATCTGTTTGTGCCATTGTTAAGTTGAAAGTAATTAACGAAACAATCAAAAGGTAATAGTTTTTCATATAAATTAATTTAAGTTTATAATTATGTTCAAATATAGTTTAAACTGTTTGTATAATTCTTAAACAAAACAATACAAATTATATACACTAACAATTATACTGACATAAATTATAAATATTGATAATTATAACCTGTAAAAATTAGTAATTTAAAAATCCTAAATTTATGTTAAATGGGGGTGATAAAATAAAATGTATGGGATTTGTATGGTTAGTTATGATTAATGTTGTGTTGTAATTAATAAACATTTAATAATTAAAATGCTGTCAATACACCACATTTTCAAAATAAATGGCTATAAATAATGACAATGCAAAAGAAACACTGTAAAGGCACGTAACAAAGGACACGAACACAGCACACACCTATTTACAAGAGAACTATAATAACCTCTTAGCAAAACAAAAAAAGAAGCTTCCATTGCTGAAAGCTTCTTTGAAATTAAAGTTGGTGTGTTAGCGTACCTTAATTCACAAGCAATTTTTTAGTAATTGAATTTAAACCTTGATCCATTTTTACAAAATAAACTCCAGGATATAAACTAGAAATATTCAACTCTGACTTTACAGTTTGAGCAGGAATGACTTATTTGCCTAACAAATCATACACAGAAACACTTAAAAGCTCGCTTGAAGTCGTTGAGAATTTTACAATGCCATTGGCAGGGTTAGGGTGCATATTGACAAAAGTCTGAGCGTTGTCATCCAAACCTGCGGTTGGGGCTTTCCATAGGTAAATATTATCGTACCAAACATTTGTTAAGTTCGTTGTTGTAATTCCTATTTGTGCAACATCTGATCTGGTTAAATTGTTAGCTACCACGCCACCAAGAGAGGTAATATCGACATCTACAGAGACCCATTGGTTGGCAACCAATTGTGGGGTAGTGCTACCATTAATATTAACCTCTAAAGCAGAAACCTCCCCACTACCGCCAGCAAAATCAACTAATTTAAAATTAAATACATCTCCGGTAAGATCTGTATCATTTGTATAAAAATCAAAATGTACATGTGTAAAACTACTTAAATCTTGTCTATCACTTTTAAAATCGATTCCATGACATGCAATCCCTGCATTTTTCTTTAGCGTATTGTTACTGGCTATCATTACTTCAGTTGCTGCTGTACTTCCGCACCAACCTGCATCGAAATTATCATATGTTATATTAGAAGAATATGCATCGCTATATATAGAAACAACATCCCCAGCTGTTCTTGCTGGTGGCGTGGGTGCTGCTACTGAAGGAGGTGTTGGACAAGCTGGACATACTGAACCACCACAGTCTATACCTGTTTCATCTTGATTTTGAATACCATCGCTGCAGCTTGGAGCCGCGCTAGTAGTTAATGAAACATTATCATAATAAACTCCATGAGTGACACCAAAACCTGCCATTAAAAACCCAATCTGAACATTACCATTGCTAGAAGCGGCACTAAACGTTGCAGTGTAGGTAGTCATCGTAGTCGTAAGACTAAAATCCTGTCTAAATTGATCATCCCATGCTCCTACATTCTGAATCGCTAATGTAATATTTCTAGCTACATCTGCTCGGGCATCGAAAGAAATGGTATATTGTTGTGCGTTAGTAAATGTTAAACTTCCTTGTACTAACTGAGTGTCCCAAGCATTTCCTCCAGATGCGGTGGATGAGAATGCTGCTTCACCATTTACCACGGAACCTCCTGTGAGAGCCCAATTAGTGTCACCATTGGAAAAATCTCCATTGGTTAGTAATTCTGTTTGTGAAAACCCAATTGACGTAATGAATAGGGATAATAATAAAGTAATTTTTTTCATAATAAATAAATTTAGGGTTAAGTCTCAATATTAAGAAACAGACCCCTTGATGCACTAATTTTTGACCACAACAAAAAATATACATTCTATAATTTTTGATTAAAAAGGGGTAAAATTCTCATATTAACCTGTAAAAAATGATAATAATTTAAATAAATTGCATTTTGCAATAAAAATTATCAAACTAAAAATCAAGGCAGTGTTGTAGTTATGTATAGTTAAACAAAAACTTAAAAATTGTTTTTAAATTTGAAATTTCCATGCATTTCGGAGAATTTGAAAAATATCGAAGAATTTTCATTAGTTTTAAAGCATCTTAAAAAAACAGTCTTAAATAAATAAAACATGAGCAATACCTATTATGAGCCTTCCGATTTACGGAAATTTGGAACCATCACGGAATGGAGTGAAGAACTCGGAAAAAAATTCTTTGACTATTATGGAAGCGTCTTTGAAGAAGGAGCGCTAAGCGCCCGCGAGAAATCGCTGATTGCCTTAGCGGTATCGCATGTTGTGAAGTGCCCCTATTGTATAGATGCTTACACACAAGACGGTCTCAAACGCGGCATCACCAAAGAAGAAATGATGGAAGCAGTCCATGCCGGTGCTGCCATTGAGAGTGGAGCCACCCTCGTACACAGTGTACAAATGATGAATAAGTACAAAAAATTATCCATGTAATTTATGCAATTAAAGTCCCTAAAAAAGCGTGACAATGTACTTGCCAATGCAAAACGTCAGTTAGAAGTTTTATCCAATGGAATCTTTCAAGATGAGGAGCTTCCTACCTTTCGTTCAAAATTAAAAACTCTAAATCTGTTTCCATTACAACCAAAAACATTAGAAATCCTACAAATTAATGTAGGGTATATGTGTAATCAAGTCTGTGCACATTGCCATGTCGATGCCGGTCCCGACCGTAAAGAAATCATGACCCGCGAAACCATGCAACAGTGTTTGGATGTAATTATAGAAACAGGAGCGCATACCCTCGATCTTACTGGCGGTGCTCCCGAAATGAATCCACATTTTAGATGGTTTGTAGAAGAAGCCACCAAAGTTGGTGTGAAAGAGATTATCGTACGCTCCAATTTGACCATCATTACCGCCAATAAAAAATACAACGATTTGCCTGAGTTTTTCAAAAAACATAAGGTCCATGTCATATCGTCTATGCCACACTGGACGGAGGGAAAAACAGATCAACAACGTGGCGATGGTGTTTTCAATGCCTCTATTAAAGCCTTAAAAATGTTAAACGCAGTCGGCTACGGCATGCCAAATTCTGACCTCAAACTCGATTTGGTTTACAACCCCTCAGGTGCCTTTTTACCAGGAAATCAGGCGGCTCTAGAAATTGATTTCAAAAAGGCATTGGCGTCAAAGTTTGACATTCAATTTCATCATTTATTTTCAATAACCAACCTCCCAATCAGTCGTTTTTTAGACTACCTCATAGCCTCTGAAAATTACGAAGATTATATGTATAATCTAGTAGAAGCATTTAATCCCGCCGCTGTGAACAATGTGATGTGCACCAACACCCTTTCGGTAAGTTGGGATGGATGGCTCTACGATTGTGATTTTAATCAGATGTTAGAATTAAAAGTTGACAGTCCTGTTCAACACATTCGTGATTTTAACAAGGAAACTCTTAGCAAACGTACTATTTGTATTTCGCAACACTGTTATGGCTGTACGGCTGGCGCAGGAAGTAGCTGCCAAGGAACAGTCGTCTAAAAAAATGAAAAACTTAATTTTTGTAGTAATAGGTCTGTTATGCGTCAAGGGGTCTAGTCAAGACGCCATTAAAGAGGTGTTGAATAAATACAATGACCATTCTATCCCTTATATATATGTTAATGAACTGAAAGAATTAACAACACAACCCCTCCTTTTTGATACACGTGAACAAGAAGAATATGACATTAGCCATATAAAGGATGCTATCCACCTGGGATTTAATGCGTTTGATTTTTCAAAAAGCACGAGCTTACCCAGTAATAAAAATACAACGATTGTGGTGTATTGTTCCCTTGGAATCCGCTCCGAAATCATTGGTAAACAACTCATTGCGCAAGGTTATACGAAAGTTTACAATTTATATGGCGGCATTTTTGAATGGGTCAATAAAGGCGAAAAGGTTTACCACAACAAACAAGAAACTCAAAAGGTACATGCTTATTCAAAATATTGGGGGAACTACCTATTAAATGGAACTAAAGTATATGAATAAAAGTCTGATTCTTGTTTTTGTGAGAAACCCTGAGTTAGGGAAGGTCAAAACACGGCTTTCTAGAACTGTTGGTGACAGCGCTGGCTTAAAAATATATAACATTTTACTCAGTCATACTGAATCTGTATTAAATTCCATCCCAGTTGATAAAGTCGTATATTACTCGGAAGAAATTCAACAAAACGACTTGTGGAGTGAGACACTTTATCTAAAAAAAGTTCAAAAAGGATTGGATTTAGGAGCGCGTATGCAAAACGCCTTCGAAACGGCTTTTAAGGAGTTGTATGAAAAGGTGGTGATTGTGGGAAGTGATTTATATGATTTGAATACAACTCATATTGAGGACGCTCTCCAGGCTTTAGAAAATCACGAGCTTGTCATAGGACCATCGCTGGATGGAGGCTATTATTTATTAGGAATGAAAGAACTACATTCTGCTGTATTTAAAAATAAGCTATGGGGAACTGACTCCGTTTTAGGGGCTACTTTAAATGACTTAAAACAACAAAATGTTAAACTTTTGGAAGCTTTGAATGACATTGATACATTTGAGGATCTAAAAGCTCATCCAGAACTGTTAAAAACGATTAAAAAAGATGAATAAATTTATTGAAGACACCTCAAATTATCTCAAAGAAAAAGGCTTTGAATCGCCCGAGGTCGGAATCATCCTTGGCACCGGATTGGGGCAGCTTTTAAAGCACGTTGAGATCATTAAAGAAGTGAGTTACAATCACATTCCTAACTTCCCAACAGCAACGGTTGAGTTTCATAAAGGGAAATTAATCTACGGAATTCTTGAGGGTAAAAAAGTCATCGTCATGCAAGGGCGGTTTCATTTATATGAAGGCTATACGCTACAAGATGTTACCTATCCTGTACGCATTATGAAACAGTTGGGCATTACAACGCTCTTAGTTTCCAATGCATCTGGGGCAATAAATTTAGATTACAAAAAAGGAGAATTGATGCTTATTGAGGATCATATTAACTTACAAGGCGGCTCTCCCTTAGCATTTAAAGGCGTCGAACATTTAGGGGAACGTTTTGTGGATATGAGTGCCCCTTATGATGCCGCTCTCAATACCCATTTTGAGTCCATTGCCCTTAAAAATAACATTACTTTACACAAAGGCGTGTATGTGAGTGTGGTTGGACCTCAGCTCGAAACACGTGCCGAATACAAGATGCTAAAACTCATGGGAGCCGATGCCGTAGGCATGAGTACGGTTCCAGAAATTATTGTGGCAAATCATCTTAAATTAAAAGTAGCGGCTGTTTCTGTTTTAACCGATGAATGTGATCCTGAAAACTTAAAACCCGTTGATATTTCGGAAATTATTGAAATGGCTACAAAAGCCGAACCTGATATGATCACCCTGTTTAAAGAATTAATAAAAATCTTATAATAATGAGCTACCTAGACACTACCCACGACGTTTACAAAGAAGCTGCTCTCAGTCCTGATATTGGACTCTGCTGTACCACCAACCCCATTTGGGAACTTCCAGGGCTGAAAATCCCGAAGATTATGCAAGAGATGAATTATGGTTGTGGAAGCACCGTTCATGCCCGTGACCTAACCAATAATCCAAAAATATTATATGTGGGTGTTGGTGGCGGAATGGAATTGCTCCAATTTGCCTATTTCAGTCGTCAAAAAGACGGCGTGATTGGAGTGGATGTGGTCGATGAAATGTTAGAGGCTTCCAAAAAAAATTTCGCCGAAGCTGAAGCTCAAAATCCTTGGTTCAGTAATGAGTTTGTGAGTCTCAAAAAAGGAGATGCCCTCAACTTACCTGTTGAAGATAACAGTATTGATGTGGCCGCACAAAATTGTTTGTTTAATATTTTTAAGGTTGAAGAACTCAAAAAAGCAATTTCTGAAATGTATCGGGTGCTAAAACCACACGGGAAATTGGTAATGAGCGACCCTACCTGTGAGCAGCCCATGAACGACAGACTTCGTGAGGACGAACGTCTTAGAGCCTTGTGCTTGAGTGGAAGTATTCCAATCGCTGAATATGTGAAAATGCTCACAGATGCCGGATTTGGAACCATCGAAATAAGAGCTCGAAAACCCTATAGAATCCTAGATCCCCTTCATTATAATACTGAAGAATTAATCTACATTGAATCGATTGAAGTTGCTGCCATCAAAGACCCAATGCCTACAGACGGGCCATGTGTTTTTACAGGAAAAGCAGCGATATATTACGGCAAAGAAGCCTTTTTTGATGATGAAGCAGGGCATGTTTTAGTGAAAAACCAACCCTTAGCGATTTGTGACAAAACCGCTGCTGCCCTGGCAAACTTAAACCGAAACGATATCTATATTAGCGACTCCACCTTCCATTATGATGGCGGAGGCTGTTGTTAACCTAAACAACTCATGAAACAGATCCACTTTTTAATTTGTAGTTTTCTTCTGTGCTTTTGTACTGCCAGTGCTCAAACTATCGACCATTCTAAATGGACGGATGTTTTACAAGTTTATGTCGCTAAAAATGGAAATGTAAACTATAGGGATTTACAAAATAATCGAATAGTCTTGAATGACTACCTAAATGATTTAGCCTCAAATTCTCCCAAAGACAACTGGAGCAATGCCGAAACAAAAGCCTATTGGATCAATGCTTATAATGCCTATACAATTCAACTAATTCTTGATAATTACCCCCTAAAAAGCATTAAAGATTTAAACGATCCATGGGATCAAACCTTTTTTAAAATCAACGGGGAAACGATGTCTTTGAATACCATTGAACATAAAATTTTAAGACCTATGGGCGATCCGCGAATTCATTTTGCCATTGTATGTGCCTCTGAATCTTGTCCAAAACTTCTGAATTATGCTTATGAGCCGGAGACTTTGAACGATCAATTAGATGAAGTCGCAAAGGAATTTATAAACGATGCTTCCAAAAATAGTTTAACAGCATCTCAAATTACAATTTCAAAAATCTTCAAATGGTTTAAATCTGATTTTCCAAAAGGAGCTGCTTTTATTAACTACCTGAACAATTACAGTACATTGAAAATTCACCCTGAAACAAAAATTAACTATCAAAACTATAATTGGTCTCTGAATGAATAAGATCAGTGTCATTATACCTGTTTTAAATGAAGCTAAAAACATAGGAGGCTTATTGGACTATTTGGTCCAAAATTCGAACGATCCCTTAATTTCAGAAATACTGGTCGTGGATGGTGGCAGTACAGATGGTTCTCAAAAAATAGTGTCTGAACTTTCAAAAACACAGCCAAAAATCATTGGATTAAACAGTCCTAAAGGACGTGCAAAACAAATGAATTTTGGAGCATCACAATCCAAAGGCAGCGTTTTGTATTTTTTACATGCAGACTCCATACCACCAAAACACTTTGACCAATACATTGTAGATGCCATGGATAAAGGATCAAAAACAGGCTGTTTTAAAATGAAATTTGACAACTCCCATTGGTGGTTACAATTGGCAGGATGGTTTACACAATTTAATTGGAAATCATGCCGTGGAGGCGATCAAAGTTTATTTATAGAAAAAATAGCCTTTGAAGCTATAGGAGGGTTTAATGAAGATTTCGTTATTTATGAAGATAATGACTTAATTTATAAATTATATAAACAATATAATTTTAAGGTACTTCCGTATTGGCTGACAACATCATCAAGAAGGTATCAATCCAATGGTATCTGGAAATTACAATTTCATTTTTGGATGATTCACTTAAAAAAAATCTTTGGAGCATCACCCAAAACACTAGAAGCCTATTATGTAAAACATATTCTGTAACTTTGACTAACCTTAAATATCTATAACTTATGTTTACCAAAAAGTCACCTAGTCTTTTAAAATGGAGTTTAAAATACTCCTTAAGTGCTGCATTTGCTGGCATAATATGTTGTGTTGCACCAGCAGTTTTGTTTATGTTTGGTCTTATGGGAGGCGTTTATGCAATCTCATTTGCTGATTTCTTTTACAATGATGATGGAAGTGAAGGAACAGGTTCTTTAATCCTCAAGGGAGTCGCTATTCTAATTGGAATATATGGCGTATATTCTTTCAGGAAAAAACAAAATCAATGCTCTATAGACCCTAAAAGAAAACGTAAAAATATGCTAATTCTTATCATAACCATAATTGTATTAGGCTTTGGCATATTTCTTAGTTTAGAGAAATGGTCATCATGGTATTTCGATACTTATATTGTGCCAGCTCAGCAACAGGAATTAAAGAATTAAACTCATTTGACCGAAACTATAACCGTTATAATTCCTGCCTATAATGAAGAAAATTCTATAGGAAACGTCATCCGAGACCTCCCAGATTTCGTATATGAAATTATCGTAGTCAATAACAACTCAACCGATGCTACAGAAAAAAACGCAAAGGATGCTGGCGCTACTGTGCTAACAGAATTTAAAGCAGGTTATGGTAATGCGTGTTTAAAAGGAATTGAGCACATAAAACAACAAAAAAAAACTACTGATATCGTGGTGTTTTTGGATGGGGATTATAGTGATTACCCTGAAGAACTCACAAAAATTATAGCCCCTATTATTGAAAATGATATTGATTTTGTGGTTGGGAATCGGGTCAAAAACTTTAGAGAAAAAGGCGCGATGCAGCCTCAACAAATTTTCGGAAATTGGCTGGCAACCTTTTTAATGCGTGTGTTTTTTAAATCAAAATTTACAGATTTGGGGCCGTTTCGTGCGATTAAATTTGACACCTTAATGTCCTTAAAAATGGAAGACCCTACTTATGGGTGGACGGTTGAAATGCAATTAAAAATATTAAAACAACAATTTACTTATAGGGAAATCCCCGTAAGGTATCGCAATAGAATAGGAGTTTCAAAAGTTTCTGGTACGGTAAAAGGTAGTATATTTGCAGGAATTAAGATATTAACTTGGATAATTAAATACAGTTTCAAATAATGCTATTAGAAATCATCATAATTTGCGTTTACTCTATTGCGCTCATACTTATATTTATGTATGCTTTAGCCCAATTGAATTTGTTATTCAATTATATTAAATCTCAAAAAACCTCAAAAAACAGTCCAGAATTTGATTTCTCCAATGCTGACGAAATTCCTTATGTAACCATTCAACTTCCCGTGTTTAACGAGATTTATGTGATGGATCGCCTGTTAAAAAATATTGTCCTTCTTGATTATCCAAAAGATAAATTAGAAATCCAGGTTCTTGACGATTCCACAGATGAATCTGTAGAGTCCACGGCTATTTTGATTGAAACTTTACAAGAAAAAGGTTTTGATATTCAACACATTCAAAGAACAAACCGTGAGGGTTTCAAAGCTGGAGCCCTTAAAGAAGGTTTAGTAAATGCAAAAGGGGAATATATTGCCATATTTGATGCCGATTTTTTACCACAAACAGACTGGCTAAAACGTACCATTCCCTTTTTTAGGGATGAAGCCGTTGGGGTTGTACAAACACGTTGGGGTCATATCAATCGAAATTACTCTGTTCTTACGAGAATACAGGCCTTTGCTTTAGATGCTCATTTTACACTTGAACAAGTAGGAAGAAATTCAAAAGGACACTTTATTAACTTTAATGGAACAGCAGGCGTTTGGCGTAAAACTTGTATTATAGATGCAGGAAACTGGGAGGGTGATACCTTAACTGAAGATCTTGATTTGAGTTACAGAGCTCAGCTTAAAAATTGGAAATTTAAATACTTAGAAGATGTCGAAACACCTGCAGAATTGCCTATAGCCATCAGTGCTGCAAGATCGCAACAGTTCAGATGGAATAAAGGAGGTGCTGAAAATTTTCAAAAGATGATGCGGCGCGTTTTAAAGAGTAAAAACATTTCTGCCAAGACAAAATTACATAGCTTACTTCATTTACTGAACAGTACCATGTTTTTGAACGTTCTAATTGTTGGTATTCTAAGCATCCCAATGCTGTATATAAAAAATGAATATGCGCATCTAAAAATGTATTTTTATGTGATGAGCTTTTTTGTAATTAGCACCCTTATTTTCTTTATTTGCTATTGGTTTATGTACAAAAAATCACATGGCTCAAGTTTAAAAAGCTTTGTGCAATATATTGCTTTGTTCTTTACTTTTTTCTCAATTGCAATGGGCTTCTCTTTACACAATTCGATTGCTGTTTTAGAAGGTCATTTTGGTAAACGCAGTGATTTTGTACGGACTCCAAAATTTAACATCAAAGCACTTTCTGATAATTGGAAAACGAATAAATATCTTAGAAAAAACATCTCTGTAAATGTTATATTTGAAGGCTTATTGATGCTCTATTATGGCTTCGGAATGTACAGTGCATTTATCGTAGGCGATCAAGGAGGTGATTTTGGATTGTTCCCATTTCATCTGATGCTATTTTTAGGTTTTGGATTTGTGTTTTTCAAATCGCTATCTTCAAAATTTTAACTACTTATCCCCTGACTTGTGGAGTTTAATAGGTCAATCTTAAATTCAAAATACACCTTACTTTTTTCTAGTAGCTTAAGTCTTGTTTTGTATGTTGTATGGGCTTACGATTTGGCACGTTTTGAACATTTCAAACTTTTCACACTATACAGTATTCTATTTGGTTGTTATTACTTGATTTTAAAACAAGTCCAATTAAAAGTGCAGTATTTAACCTATTTAGCAATCGGTTTGCGTCTGGTTTTTTTATTTGCCATTCCTAATTTATCTCAAGATTTCTATCGGTTTATATGGGATGGAAGGCTCGTAGTATCAGGACTCAACCCCTACCTAACAACTCCAAATGATTTAATGGTTTCCCAACCAGATTTATTTCCACAAATGAAACTACTTTTTGACGGTATGGGGCCGTTAAGTGCAGGGCATTACTCCAATTACCCCCCTCTACATCAACTCCCATTTATAATGGCCGCAATCTTCGCTAAACACAGTATTATAGGATCGGTTGTGCTATTGAGACTCTTATTAATTGGTGCAGATTTTGGCATCCTTATTTTTGGTAAAAAACTACTGAAGAAACTACAACTGCCCACAAAAAATATCTATTGGTTTATATTAAACCCTTTGGTTATTATTGAACTAACTGGCAACCTTCATTTCGAAGGTTTTATGCTGTTCTTTTTTGTCATGGCACTGTATTTCATACATGTCAAAAAATGGCATTTGGCTGCCTTTACAATGGCACTATCTATTGCGGTAAAATTAGTACCCCTATTGAGCCTTCCTTTGTTTTTGAATAAATTAGGCTGGAAAAAAAGCATTCAATTTTACCTCACTATTGGAGGTGTTTTTACCCTGCTCTTTGCTCCCTTTATAAACGGTGATTTTTTTGAAAACTACAGAGCAACCATTGGACTATGGTTTTCTAATTTTGAGTTTAATGCGAGTTTTTATTACCTTCTAGATTGGGGGTTAGAAACAACCACAAATCTAAAATTGATTCATGGCATGGGCATCATCGTAGTGAGTTTTATAGGATTGCAGATCAGCTATCAATTAATCCAAAATAAAACCAAAACAACAGCACTAATTCTCACCGTTTTATGGGTCTTTACGGGTTATTATTTAATCTCTACTACCGTGCACCCGTGGTACATTATAAGCCTATTATTACTCTCCATTTTCACACCCTATAAGTTTGTACAAGTGTGGAGCTATACTTTGATTTTTAGCTATTTCGCTTACAATCAATTTAGTGTTGATGAAAACGGGTATATGCTCTGTTTAGAATACCTTCCTGTGTTGAGTTTTTTAGTGTGGGAACTAATTAATAAGAGTAAATTAAAGCATCATTAAATTACTTATCTCCTGCTCTGTAAGGTGTTTCCAGTGACCTCTTGGCAAGTCTTTTTTTGTAAGAGGTCCAATAGATACACAGTCCATTTTAACAATCTCATATTTAAAGTGATCAAAAATCAATCTCAAAATGGTGTTGCCCGTATTTTTTATTTGAAGCCCAATTTCATTTTTAGACACACCTTCTATATAACTAATGGCCTCAACGGAAACTAGCTTTCCTTGATGTTTAAAACCTTCTTGAATACTTTTTAGATGTTCAAACTTCAAAGACTTATCTAATTCTATATGGAACAAACGCGTCACCCCATGTTTAGAATTCGTGAACTTGGCATGCAGTTGTTCATCATTTGTAAATAGAATCAACCCGAGAGAATTTCTTCCAAGACGTCCTATAGGTCTAATTTTTGCATCAGTCGCATTGGCAACTAAGTCCATCACCGTTCGGCCTTTACCTTCACTGGTCGTTGTCGCAAAACCTTTGGGTTTATTTAATAGAACATACGCTTTTTTCTCAGGATTGATACGTGCACCATCAAAACGAACCTCATCTTCCAAACGAACCTTATACCCCATTTCGGTAACAACCTTTCCGTTGACCATGACACTCCCAATACTGATATGCATATCTGCTTCACGGCGTGAACACATTCCAGAATTTGAAATGTATTTATTTAAACGAATTTCATCGGAATTGGAATTTGCCTTTAGTTTTGGTTTTGAAAGCGTTGTCTTTTTCTTTGTATAAGACGTTTCAGGCCCCTTCAATTTTGAGGGTCTAGACTTTCCTATACGTTTATCTGAGTTTTTGTTCGCTTTTGCCATGATTAATTTTTTGCAAATGTAACGCATTCATAGGCAATGTTTGTTATTTTTTTAGTTATAATAACTTTGACAGAATGAGCATTGGGTTTAATAAAATAATACTAAAAACCCCTAACAAAATAAGCAATTTTAATAGATTATGAATGTGTACGTACTGACGTTGATTTTTTGCTAGAAATACAAGAATAGTAACAATACAAAGCAAGCTCACACTCCCATAAAAGAAATAGTCCATCCTCCCTAAATCATAGCTTTTCACCAAGTATCCTGTGACTAAAATATTAACCGTAACTAAAACTACGATCATAATTTTAGCAATTTTTTCTCCGTAAACAACGGGGATTGTTTTATATTCTAAGGAAAAATCACCTTTTAAATTTTCCAAGTCTTTTACCAGTTCTCGCATCGATAAAATTAAAAACAAATAAAATCCAAAAATAAATATCAATCCACTGTAGTTTTTATAATACAGAAAGATTGCAAAAAAAGGAGTGATGGTTAAAATTGCTGAAACCAAATTCCCGATAATGGGCATTTTCTTTATTTTATGTGAATAAAACCAGATTGCAAAAATATAAATTGAAAAGAATAAAACAGATCGAAATGACACATAACTAGCAATGACAACAACAATAAAATTAATTATAAAATAGAGAATTAACTTTGTATTTTGACTTACGTATTGCTCTAAAGTTGATTTATGAGGGCGGTTGATACTGTCTTTTTCACTGTCGTAAAAATTATTAATAATATAGCCAGAAGCAATGGCGCCTACTGTTGCTAAAATCAATGCAAAAAGAGAGCGATCCAACAAAATTTGAGAGAGTGATTGCGAGGGAGGTGCCATAATAAAAATAGCTGTAATGTATTGTGCAATAACTATGAGCGCCAGATTAAAACCTCTTACAACTACAAACATGCTAAATAATTTTAACATCATCTGTTTTTGAGCTGGCGTAAACATAATAAGGGTTTAGAAGTTATAAACGACTTCTAGTTTGTGATCGATAAGTGCTTTTTGAGCGGCCTGAAAATCTTCAGTGAACCCAAGAATATACCCGCCACCGCCAGATCCGCAAAGTTTTAAATAATAGGCATTTGATTCAATACCCGCTTTCCAAATAGAATGAAACTTCTTAGGAATCATGGGTTTAAAATGATTTAAAACGACTTTAGAAAGTTGTTTGGTATTTCTAAAAAGGGAATTAACATCTCCTTTTAAAAAATCTTCAACACAAGCATCAGTGTGTTTGATGAATTGATTTTTAAGCATTGTTCTGAAACCTTCTTGCTTCATTTTTTCCATAAAAATACTTACCATTGGAGCAGTTTCCCCAATAATACCGCTATCTAAAAGAAAGACTGCACCTTTCCCATTGGCATTTTGAGAAGGAATTCCTGTTGCTTCAATATTGTCTTTGGAATTTATAAGAATCGGAATACTTAAATAGCTGTTTAACGGATCTAAACCTGATGATTTTCCATGAAAAAAAGATTCCATTTTCGAAAAAATAGCTTTTAGTTTTAATAACTTTTCGCGCGTAAGATTTTCTAAAACGGTGATTTTGTCTTGGGCATATTTATCATACAAGGCAGCAACCAATGCACCACTACTTCCTACCCCATACCCTTGGGGTATAGAGGAATCAAAATACATTCCAGCAGTGATGTCTTTTTCAAGCTGAACCAAATCAAACACTACTAATTCAGTATCAATATCAGAAAGATGCTGATGAAATTTATTTAAATTAAGGTTCGAATCTACTGCGGATGGACTTGTGTTTTCATCCATTTTCAAAGCACCCTTATAAAAATTATAAGGAATGGAAAGTCCTTTAGAATCTTTGATGATCCCATACTCCCCAAAGAGTAAAATTTTAGAATAAAAAAGTGGTCCTTTCATTGGATTGACTTAGAGTTCAAATATACATTAATTTTT
>ENA-OQVM01001142-OQVM01001142.1-marine-metagenome-genome-assembly--contig:-NODE-1142-length-36626-cov-4.461654_pt1 | contig 36626 bp, 45 predicted proteins | sample MGYA00237776_ERZ505498 | MGnify/ENA primary metagenome ERZ505498 (study PRJEB26159, sample SAMN06265151) | marine metagenome | isolation source: Helgoland LTER site | place: Germany:Helgoland, sampling...
TGCCTCGCGTTGGAGTTAGCAGTGACCGCTCCAGACGAGGAGAAAGTATCCAAGGCTCTTGAGATGGCGAACTGGGCACAGTCTCGAATGACTGAGATAGAGGTCAGACGAGCCACCAAGTACGTTGAAGAGAAATTAAAGTTGGAGGGTGTATGAGTGAACCAACCCAAGAAATGCTGGACGCATGGGCTAAGATACCGAAGGTAACTGACCGCCCTCAATGCAGAGTGTGTCGATCTACTGATGTGACTCTGTTCACAGTTCAGACAGTCCCCCATAGGTGGGGGAATAATGGTATTCCAAACGCTCAATCTTGGTGGCGCAAGGACAAATTTCAGCAATGTCTGTCATCCGAATCTATGGGGTGCAATAGGTGTAAAACCTTAGACATGCCTGTACTAACTAAATTCAGCATGGAGGAAGCATGACCAAATATCAGCTAGAAATCACAGTGAACTCGCCATTCTTTAGTGCAAGGGATGCTTTGTACAGGGATACAGTGGACGCTGCGAATGCAATCGAGATGCGATGGAGTGAATACTTCACATGGGAGGATGATGCTCAAGAAAGCCTGAGTCGGAGCAGTGCCATTAAGTATGCCGAGGAAGAGATACAGTCGTATCATTCTCTTGTGCGAGAGAATCTATCGTACTCAATAACAGAGCTTACTGGGTTTGAGTTCACCTTTCCAAAAGTCGAGGAGGATGTATGAGTAAACTAACGCTAATCAAATTGGGTGATGATACTTGGGCAGCAACCTACAATGACGAGGAGGCCCACAACATTCAAGGCGATTCGATTGAAGATAAACTTCAAGGCGCAGCAACAGTCTGGGGCTTGGATTTAGAGCATACTGAAATAGAGGTGATTGAATGAGTAAGCCAGATGAAGAAGTGATGGACGCAATCATGGGTTTGTTTGAACAGAAAGGGATTAGACATCCCGATAGTTTCTCAGCCGAGGAGATCATCGAGCATTGCCCAAATGTTCCAGCCGAGTTTACTAGGCAGCATGTCAAGAAACGTGACGCGAGGAAAATGCAATGAGTCAACTGTATCCGCATGTGTACTTTGAGAGTGGCGGTGTCGATGAAATCGATGTCGATATGACAGTCGAGCACGATGTAGAACTAAACCTGCACGATGTAGCAGTGATCGTCAATGCTCTTGATAGCATCATCTACGCAGAGTCAGAAAGTGTTCACCTGTTGATGCGAAAGTTAACAGGAGTGTTGTCTGAGCACATGATAGTGATACCTCATCTTGACTGGGTAGACCCAGAATTGATCGTGTCTGAGGAAGAGGAGGACTATGACGAGGAAGAGGAGGACTATGACGAGGAGGATGATGAAGACGAGGATGATGAAGACGAGGAAGCTAAGGAGGATAGGATTGTAGCCGAAGAAGGTCGAGTCGAACACATGGTTCACATGGAGGAAGAAGATCGAGAGGGTTACGAGGACAGGTAACCCACGCCCTCAGTCAAGGAGAAGACTGACTAGCCAGAAGAGAAACCACCAGCTTGATAGCTGGTTTTTTTGGCTCTGTGTTTTATTTGTAATGCTACGCTGTACCATTGGGATGATTCACAGTATCATTTAAAAGTGTTACACTTATGTGACACATTAAAGAGGAAGACCTTATGAACTTACGAGAAGACGTACTCGACATGATTAACAGTGACCTTAAATTGCTAGTGAACTTGAACATCTTCGATGCTCACGATCATGTTAGCCGCATGGATTTTGCTCGTGCATTGAAGCTACCCAACCTCGTGGTGTACATGGGGAAGACTCACACCGAAGTGATGGCATACATAATGGACTTGGATGTCTACAAGGACGTTGCCTGATGGCCTCCATGAATACTTGTGTGGATGTGTACCTCAACCATGCAGTTAACGAGTTCGGCTCTCTCAGTGCCTCTATGCAGGACATGTGGTGCATTGGGAAGATCATGTACGAGATAACTAAAAAGAACAGTACGGCTGAAGTGAAGAGGCGTGCGGAGCACGGCTTGGAGCTGAAGGGTAATGGTGTCGTGAACTTAGTTAGCCAGATAAAGAAGTGAGTGAGTTCGGCAAGAAAGCCAGAGCAGCAGGACACTTGCCGATAAAGATTTATGCACTGGAGTGCAAGGATACGGGGAGGGAGTGGGAGTTTGATGACTGGGATAGGCTTCGTATGTTTTGGGGTACGTTGCCAAGAGCCGAGCAACTTAGATGTCGGACTTTATTGAGGAGTGTGTGGCGTATATAACTCACGCCCTCAATCAAGGAGATGTTGAGCTGAATCAGCCAGAAAGATTAACTAGGAGTAGTTTATGGATTATAAAGACTTTAACCAAGTGATAAAGCATTACATTGATGTTGATAAGGAAAGCCCTTACAACAACCGAAGAAACAGGCTGCGTAAGATAGCTGATTGTATGTTTGGAGAGATGTCTCCAGAGGCTAGGATGGCATGTGATTCTTCGATTTTAGCGATTGGTAAGTCCCGTCTTGAGGAGTTTAAAATAAAACCTACCTTCAATTCTTTTCGTGGTCGTCTGAGTCCAGCGGTGTTGGAGCAGTTGGTTATTCATGCCACCTACTCATTAAACAATGAGGTTCATTTCGATACGTCAGTTTCCGCTTGGGTTGCTGACTCTGTTGGAATCATTTGCGAAGGAGACCTTGGTCATCTCCCGTTTGGAAGCACTCACATGAGTGATCAACATGAGGAGCTGTTAGAGAATGTCAAAGATATTTTTGCTGTTGAAGGAGCCGTCAGTAAAAAAGAAATCAAAGTAGAAATCAAAGAAGAAATTAAACGGGGAGCAGGTATGGGCAGTGAGAAAAGAATTGAGCTGGATGATCACCTCAAGAAAGCAGTCAATGCAATCCTTGAGAACCTTGGTGTGAGCGTTGACTCAATCAATAGCCAGATGGATGATTTGGTTAGCGATGCAGCTACTGCCAAGGAGGAGGCGAGTATCCTTGCGACTCGGTTAGCTACTGCGATGAGTGCAGTGAGTGCTCCAACAGTCGTTGCTGCCGATGGCAAGATTCCAGAGGGCAATGTGTTGATGCGGAGAGCCAAGGATATATTCAGTGTCGAGAAATCTGAGGAGAAGATGCGAGATACCTTGCTGAACTTTGATGTTCCGTTCTTCCAGTGGGAGGGTGTGCATCCTGATGTACCGAGCATCGATCTCAACTATAAGTTTGATATGACCGCTTTGTTCCGAGTGCTCCAAGGCATTGTCGATAGCAATAACAGCTATCTGTATGGTCACACTGGCACTGGTAAATCTACCTTGGTTGAGCAGGTATGTGCTCACCTCAACTTTCCTCTTGTGAGAGTCAACTTCGACAGTGAGATTTCACGGATGGATTTGATTGGTCGAGATACGTTAGTGACAGTGGATGGTCAGACAGTATCAAAGTTTGTGGATGGTGTGTTGCCTGATGCACTGAGCCGCCCTTGCCTACTGTTGTGTGATGAGGTCGATTTTGTTCGACCCGATGTGATGTATGTTTTCCAGAGGGTTTTGGAGGGCAATGGCTTGCTCATTAGTGAGGATGGAGGCCGCAAGGTTATGGCGAACCCATGGTTTAGATTGGTGGCTACTGCTAACACTGTTGGACAGGGTGATGACACTGCCATGTATCAGGGGGCCAGACCACAGAGTATGGCGACACTTGATCGCTTTGAGAACTGGGTTGAGATGAGCTACATGAGCAAGGGTGTGGAGACTAACTGGCTCAAGGGTGTGACTGATGGACTGAATCCTGATGACGCTAAGTTGTTTATCAAGTATGCCTCAGAGCATCGCAAGGCTTTCACTAGTGGCAAGATCATGCAGCCATTGTCTCCAAGGGGATTGAGAGCGATGGCGAAGCGGTATGTCACAGTGTTTGGGTTGACCAGTGATACCAAGGAGAGTCTTCGAGAGGCGTTTGAGGCGACAGTGTTGGCTCGATGCACTCAGCAAGATAGAACGATCTTGGATGGCTTGTATCAACGAGTGGCTGGGTAGTTTAATTTGTTTACGAGGAGAGTTGTATGAAAGCATCAGAGTATATGTTTGAAGCAAAGAATGTCAGTGGTGTGATGGGTCGTAACAGTGATGTCAAGGTTGTGTTCGGAGGACAGGATGCCTGTACTGATGGCAAGCTAATCACCCTCCCCTCAGTTAATGAGCATCATGAGATGAGTGATGTCGATGTCAAGGTGGCGAGGGGTTATGTTGACCATGAGGCCGCTCATGTTAAGTGGACTGACAACAAGGCGTGGTCGAGGATCATGAGGGAGCAGGAGGATGGCACAGACATGGATGCTTTCCATGGCACAGTCAATGCTCTGGAGGATGTGAGGATTGAGGGTAAGTTGCTCAATGAATACTCTGGCTCACGAGATAACCTCGATGCTGTTGCTGACGCTGTTGGTAAAAAGTTGAGAGATAACTTGGATGGTCAACCGCTAGGTGAGTTATCAGCCAGAGAGGTAGGTGCATTAGCAGCGACATGGTATGGCAGGGGTCGTAAGTCTTATGGCAGGGTTGGAGCTGAGATGTTTAAGGAGATTGACCCAGCCATCCAAGAGATTGTCATGCAGCATGTAGACAAGATCGATGACAAGACTACGCTGAAGGATGTTGCTGATCTAGCGACCTCGATGATGACCTCGTTTGACAAGCACGACAAGCGTGATGAGGAAGAGGAAGAGGAAGAGAAAGAGAAGACTGCTGGCGATGACGAATCGACCAGTGTAGGTGGTGGAGATGAGACCAAGGAGAGTGGTAAGTCTGTACTACCCAGTGAGACTGAGGAGACTAGCGAGAGCACTGGCCCTGCCAAGATGGATGAAGGACACACTGAGGGAGCCGAGGGTAAGAGCAAAGGCAAAGTGTTGAGCGAGGATGATGTCAAGGAGGATGTTCTCAAGGCAGCGACAGGCTCTGACGTAGAGATGAGCGACTTAGGTTATCGTAGGTTCTCAGATGAGTTGGACGAGGTGTTCAGTCAGGATAAACTTTTGGAAGACCAAGATAAATTTACCAGCATTCATGAGGAGATGGTTGGACAGATCAATGTGATCCGCAGGAAGCTGGAGAGAAAGTTAATGAGCAAGGTGCAGCGTGGCTGGCATGGAGGCCAGACGAAGGGACGCTTAGATAGCAGACGTTTGGTTGGTGCTTACACTGGCAGTGAGAGTGTGTATAAATCTAGGGATGTTGGCGATGACCTTGATATTGCTGTGATGATTGCTGTTGATCACAGTGGCAGCATGAGGCACAAGAAGCGCATCTGGATGGCGCAGAAAGCAGTGATTGCTTTGGCAGAAGCATTGGAGCCAACACAAGTTAAGTTGAGCATCCAAGGGTTTAAGACCAAGAAGATTCCAATCAAATGGCACAAACAATTTCGAGAGGACACTGCCGCAGGTGCTACTTACTCCAGCATAAGTCCGATACTCCTGCTTGAGTACAAGAAGTTTGAGCAGCCATTGCATCGTTGCCGTTCAGTTATCGGAGGAATGATTGATAGTTTCTATCGGCTAGGTAGCTACCACAACATCGATGGTGCATCGGTCAAGAAGTTGGGAGAGCAGATGTTGCATCGCAAGGAGAAGCGTAAAATCTTAATGGTGATGAGTGATGGCATGCCAGAGGATGATGAGATGAGACGTGATCAGATGGGTGCTGACTTGAAGGCAGTGATAGATAACCTTGAGTCCAAGGGTGTTGAGGTGTTTGGAGTAGGCATACAGACTAATGCAGTGGAAAGATTCTACCGCTGGAACACAGTCGTAAGCGATACGAGTGACCTTGAGAAAGAGTTGATTGATCGTATTAGTAATGTGCTTATCGGTGGTCACTGGGATGGTGGACATGCCCGCAAAGCAAGTTAGGTTGACGATTAGATCGGAGTGGTTCGGGTTAGCACCCAAGGGTGCTGCCTTGAGCATGAGGGATTGGGTAGCGATTGCGAAGATAGTGAAGCGCAAGAAGATTCGTAAGTGTGATTGGTTAAAGGTTAAGGGAGTTGTTGATGAATATATACATGATCGATGAGAGTCCAAGAGTTGTTGCTAAGTCTGTGCCAGATGATGTGTGGGAACGAAGGTTGTTTGATGCGGTTGAATTGGTGAGCGAAGGTGCGTCTCACTGGGAAGGCGAAGAAGCTATGTTTATTTGCCACGACCCAAAGCATTCATGGGTTAAGTGGGTAAAGAAGTCGAAAGGTAATTGGTTATGGACAGTCAAGTATCTGGCTAGTTTGGTGAGGGAAGTTAACAAGCGTGGGTACACTGTGAGTGATGAGATCGGCAGCTTTTCAGACTACATTAATACAGAGTACGGCATCACTCCGCAGATCAGAACCATCCCTCCAAGGTGCGTGCCTAAAGAGTTCAAGGACTGTGAGCCATCGATACCTAATGTGATTGAGGCTTACAGGGGATATGTTAAATCGGAAGTTAAGTTGCACACGATGGGTGATCGACATCCAGCTTGGTTAGATGAAGAGGAGGTATGTGATGAATGATTACAAATATCAATTGTAATCTTCAATAAGATGGATATACTACGGGAGTGTCTCTATTCTGAGACACATAAGATTAACAAGGAGAAGCACGATGAGTACAAATGAGGAACTTTCAAACGAGATAACGGCACTCAGGACTGAGCTGTTAGGGCAAATGGAAGAGCTAAAATCAATCATAAGATTTGCTATGGGTACACCTAGTGTCACCCCTCGGCAGCAGATCGCATCGTTGACTGATGGTAGTGTTCTCGCAGTAATGACCAGTAAGCAGCATGCAGCGATGCAGATGTGGCTGTTTAGTGGGATGAATATGGCAGACATGGCGAGGCGCATGAGTTGCTCCCGCAATACTGCTAGGCTCCATCTGAAGGCGTTGTGGACGAAGATGGCGACTGATGATAAGGATGTGATAAGTGGACGCTTGTTACCTATTCTTGAGTCAGCGACTGACGCTGAGTATATGGAGTGGAGTGGTGGCTTGCCTAAGAACTGGGCAGCTACTTATGATTCGGGAAGGATAGACCCTTACTTACATTTGTATGTGAAGAGTAAGGAAGATACCTATGAAAACAGAGATAAAGTTAAGGCTGGAAAAGTATAGAGGAAAATATTACGCCAGAGGCGAGGACGCATTCGGAGTACCAGTGAGGAGCAGTCTAAAGATTAACCTCACTGAGGATGAGTCAGTTGCAAGTAAGGCGTTGGGAAAACTTGAGTCTGACATCATGAACAATGGTGGTCATGCTTTTGTGAAGGGTAGTGAGTTAACAGTGGATGTTCTGCTAGAGCTTTACTACGAGAAGGGAGTTGCGAAGGAGAGTCTCAACAAGGTTAAGCATGTTGCTGATTACTGGGGACGAGTAAGTGTCTCCAGTGTCAATGAAGCAGCGGTCTTGGAATGGGAACGAAGTATGCTGGAGCGAGGGTTGTCTCCAGCTACCATCAAGCGATACAACACTGTGCTGAAAGCTATCATTAATTATGGGTGTAAGAGCAAGTCTTTACCACCCATACGAATGCCCACTATAGGGCAAGATAGTCCAGCCAGAAAGTTATATTTGTACAATGATGATCGAGATAAAATCATGAGCTTTATGGATGATTATGCTCGAAGGTATTTCGTTGTACTTGCTTGGTCAGGAGCCAGACCGAAGGAGTTGATCAATCTTCAATGGCGTGATGTTGACCGCAGAGGTAAGACTTTTACCATTCAATCTTACAAGGGAAAGAATGGTCAGGCGAAGGCAAGAACGATACCCTTCTCCTCTGCAATTGAGGTAGTGTTCGATGAGCTATCCAAGCTAAGTTCTTGTAAGCGTGATGAGCATGTTTTCAAGTTTGATAGCGAAACATGTTGGGCAGATTACGAGGATTCAACGAAGGCAGTAGCCTATCGTTTGAAGACTGCAACCTTGGCGGCTGGGTATGAGTTCGGAGTTAAGGCTGGTGTTTCACTGTATGCTTTTCGTCATACGTTTGGTACGAATGCTGGTAACAATAGCAGTTGTAATCCAATGATGTTGAGCCAGTTCATGGGACACAGTAAGGTGCAAACTACCACTGATAATTATTTTCATGGTGGTGTGAAGGATGCTGAAATGTTAGTCAGAGGGCTTGAGTGAGAAGCGTAGCGTGTCCACACTACATGGAACACTGGAGCGGGAAAGGAGACTTGAACTCCCGACCCCGACCTTGGCAAGGTCGTGCTCTACCAACTGAGCTATTCCCGCTTTGTTGTCTATTGATGTTTGATAGTCAACGAGGGCGTAGGCTACAGAGATTTGGAGCAGTTGTAAACTGCTATCTATCCCCAAATCGATGGAGTCAGAAAGTAATCATTACAGATCGGAGTGACATGACTAAGATGGTACATACGATGATGTTTTAATATTGCATTCTTAGTGCAAGGCACATTGTAAGGAACAGTTTAGCGTGTTATAAAAGATTATGTATAAAATATATATCTAATATTTGTAAAGGAGATTGCATGTTAGTTTGCAATTTAAACAACAACAGAAGTCGATCTATGTATTGGCACACGCAGTCTTGCTGGTGTTGGTGGGTAATACATACTGACAACGACAAAGACTGTTGGCCGAAATGGGGTCTACTTGAAGGAAAAATTCTATTTCTTTCAATAGGGTGCAACTCAACATCCACATCTCCCCAAGGGCCACCAAAAGATTTGTGTATGGAAAATTTAGGAGGGAAGTTAAACACAAATCTTATTGACCACTGGTGATCCAGTGGTCAGAGGCTAGGGAATTAAAGTGAACAAAAAATTAGAAGAATTAGTAAGAGGAAGAAGCGTTAAATTTGGTGTGATCATGAACACCATTGCTATGGAGATTGTTAAGTCGGCTGACGATATAATTAATATCGATGATCATGACGAGAGACGAGAGGCATGGGCAGCATTGCTTGATGAACTCGGAATACCATGGCAAGACATGATGCAGTAATTTAAGGGGAGCCGAGGCTCCCTATTTTTTTGCCTGTTATTTGTAGCCGTTCTCACGCAACCAAGCGTTGTAATATTTTAGGAATGGGCCAAGTCTGAGTACGCAATATGAGTCCGTTGTTTTCATGTTGTTCATTCTGTTTATTACGATGGGAGTCTCTGGAGATTTGGTATCCTTTGCATTCCTTTCGGCTTGCCTGATGGCTTCTTTAAAGTTGCACTTCTCTACTCGCTTGGCTTCAACGAATAGGTCAGGCGTGCCTACCAAATCGGCTCCACCAGATGTCATCACATTCCCACCGCCAGATAGAGGAGCACGATAAGCTGACTGGGTAGTTGGGTAACACTCCGCGTTTAGATGAGCCGCAAGTTCACGTTCAAAATTGTCGCCCTTCTGTTTCATTCCTTTCATTGATGGCATTGATTGTTTCCTGAGTAAGTATGGGTGGAGCTGGGGGTATAAATGTAATGGGTAATGGATCGTTTGCTTCGGGTAGTTCTGAGGGGATCGGACTGTTAATGTCTATCGCGTAGCGAATGGCTGAGTCTTTTGCCTCTTGGAGTTTGGTGATTGTTCCTGCCTTAAATGTGTTTGGATAGTGCAGGTCTCCAATGGTGAACGTGCGTCTCGATTTGGAGGTGGGACATGGGTTCTTGAATCCTGCCCATCCTACTTTGTCTTGGTTACGGCTCCAGCCTACGTTGCAATGAGACTGACTGGGATGTGCTGGCTGGAGTTCAATGAACCGCCACTTGCGATTGCGTACAATAATTCGGCCCGTCTCTTCATCGCCTATGAATACGCCAGAGTGGAGCGAGTACCAGTTCTTTTGGATGACTGGGTTATCGTTTGGTATGGAGACCCACTCGGTTCGCACAATGGTTGGTGATCTCCAGTGTTGAGTCTCGTTGACGACTGAGCAAATATGAAATGGTGAGACTAAGTACATGTCTGGGTACAGCCATGACTGGGTGGCATACACTAGAACTTGCCTCTCTTCCTTCGGAGTTGACCGATAGCATCTCGCAGTGGTTTGTATTCGGGAATGTCATCAGTGATGATCTGATTAATCCTTCGCTTTGTACACCCAAGGTATACTGAGATTTCTAGGGAGGTGAGACCCTTGAGGAGAAGCCTCTTGATGTCTTGGTTGTCTATGGATCGAGTGTGCTGACGAGTGGATACGAGACCAAGCTCTTGAGCCTTGATGAGCAATGCGTTTGGAGTTCTCTTGAGGAGTAATGCAATGTCCTTGTGGTCTTTGTGACCCCAATGCTCTGAGATTATTCTGACATCTTTGGTTGTCCAGAATCCTTTGGGTGATAGCCCGTTGGGAGTGCTCACGACTTAGGCTCCCTTGCATAGATGGTTCCATCTGCGTACACAGATACAGCCTCGGCTGTCTCAACTTCGATCTCAGTGCCTTTAAGAGTGAAGGTATCATCTTCGTATGGGTCATACTGAATGCGCTTAAATACGTTAGGAGAGGATGAGGTTACGTCACGCACAAGCTGAACCTCTTCTTCAGTGATGTGAAGAACATCATCAGTAAGTTCTCTGTCCTTGATCGAGCAGAAGTCCGTAATGTATTCAAGGTTGCCACTCACCCATGCGTGTACATTTTTCTGATTGGTCTTGCGTACTTGAGACTGACCAGATGATTGGATAACAAAACGGCAATCAGTTAGTTCGGCATGGTGTGAGTGACCGAGAACTAATCCACTGGACGCACATCGTATGGAGAGGATGCTTGGTTTCTTTTTGACGTTGCGGTAGACGTTGACTCTCATTGTACAATCCCAGACACATTGATCGCGTAAGTAATTAGGGTGATTGGAGTGGATAGGATGGTCAGGACGAGAGCTGCAAGGACAGGAGTTGGTAGGTCTTCCTTCTCCACACACTGACCAATGATAATAAACAGTGATGTCATAAGTGCGTGTGTTACTGCGATGTTCTCAATCATCTCTTGATGTCTCTCTTCTTGTAACCAATGCGCTCTTCTGGGTCTTTGTGAACTACCACTGCGCGATTGGCCTTGTTAACTTTCTTGATTGTTTTTGGGTTCGGTTTGGCTGCAATATTCATGACCTTTCCGAGGCCGCTGCCTCCGCAGCCAATGCAAAATAAGCCGCTCCATCTTCATAGTTGTCTAGCTTAAAATTACCCTGCTGACTACGAACCATCTTGAGGATAGACATGAACATCCACCCCTGCTCCTCAGTCATCTCGATGCCAGTTAATGAAGTGAACGTGTGGACTGTGCGACACATACTTCTTTCTCCTTGAGGAGAGTCGTAAGTGGATGCACGATTGGATAGGTGTCCTGCTGCATTGTTGAGGCATTCAGACGCAAGCACATCCTTCTTTGGTGAATCATTTAAAAGAACATCTTCAGTGGGTTTTTTAGCTTCCATTAAGATGTCTTCGATTGCTCTTGTTTCCATGATCATTCTCCCGTTAAACCTGTCAAATAATAGTAACAGTTTATCTCTGTAATGTAATCATTTATATGATACGCATTGAATGACGATAAAGTTGTAACGTCTCTCGCGCAGCCCAGCGCAGCGAGATGACAACCATGGAAAACAATGTGCCTTTAAGTGTGTGCCTTCATCGAATACGCGCACGCGCGTATGGTAGACAGCCAGATAGAGGAGGCTTAGACATCTTCGTATTCTCTGCCCCAGCAGGGTGAGCAGATGTATTGGTTCTTAGGTCGAGACTTTGTACACTTGCATCGGATACATGGTCTATCCCACATTTTCAGTGGGTTCTCGTTGATCGCAACGTACTTAGCTCCCTCGAATGTTTGGAGTCCTTCTCTGTGGAGGAGACGCTTCATGGTGTCTACACAACAGCCAGCTCTGGAAGCCAGTTGCTTGTGAGTATAGTCTTCGTGGTTCTCTCTAAGCCAGCGCATGAACTGTTTGGGTATGACAACTTTCTTTGGCATTGCACATCTCCTAAGAATAATTTACTTAGGGATTAATACTATCATGTAATGCTATGTTGTAATCATTTAGATGATTAAAAAATTTGCTTTATAAAGCGATCCGTGCTACCCTATTTTTTAGTTTTTAAAGTAACCAAGACACAGGTAACACTAGCTCATATCTTTCTGCTCCCGTTTCACTTCGCAGAGATATTCGTTCAAAGGTTAACCAAGTTTTTCTCTACCTAGTTTTCCTCTACTCATTTACAAACTAAAAAATTGAAACAACTTAGTGAAAATATGAAACCAAATCAGCAACTTACGAAATCTGAGGAGAAACGTAAGGCGAACCGAGAGAAGTTTGCTTGGGCAGTAGAAGGATTTGATGCACTCAATGAAGCCTTCGGCCCACTCAAGGTGATCAAGATGGTTGATGATGATGGTGTGGTAACACGAATTAAATAGTTTCCTTTGCTGCTCCCAGCAGTCCACTGATGCTAGTCAGTGTTTCGCCAGCGTCCCTCCTTCGCTGGTTTTTTTTGACCTAAGAAATGTCCTGCAAATATCCATACGCTTTATGAAGATGGTCTTTTATGAGAGGGTCATGACAGTCTTCCATGGTGTCATCAATGAGAGCAGTAGTGGAGTCGATGTCACCGCTCTTGAGTAAAGACATTATCTCACGCAAGGGTTCTCCCATAACGTCAGACATCGCGTTGTTGAGGGCTACACCTACATGGGTTCTGGCTAGTGCGATTGAATTGGATTTGTGTAAGCTCATAATGAATGTCCGTATGTGTTGGAGGCATCCATTATGAGTAGATTGATTGACAACTTTCGTCCGTTACTCGTAAAAAATATGTTTTCCAATCTTCCCTACGATAGGACGAACCTTCGCCCATGCAGGGTAAACGTACTCAGCGTGATAGTGAATGGCTTTTCCCACTGAACCCTTCGTGCGACCAAGCAATACACCCTCGGCAACCTGCTTGGATAACTCCCACGCTTTTAAATTTGTAGGGACATCAGACATTCCATCACAGTGCCAAGAAAATTGGCATTTGTGTTTGATGGGATACCCATTCCAGTACACTCCATCCTTCACCACTCCACATACAGTGTCAGGATACTTTGGTGACTCAACACGATTCATCACCACCTCAGAGACAGCGATCATCTCAGCTATCCCTTGGCTCCTCGTCTCAAAATAAACATTCAATGCTAAACAAAACGCAGCTTCAATCATTCGCCCACCCACTCACGGATCGTCCGTATTGGTCTGTGCAATGAATCAGCAATGTTCTCCAGTGTACGATTGTTCTCGTAGTACCACTCAGCCTTTTGCTTGGGTGATCTTGAAGTCACAACGATTGAGTTGTCGCGCTCGTCTCGTGCGAATCCAACATACATCACACGCTCCATAAGGTCAGACCACTCACGCACCTTTCCGTATCTCAGCTCCATCACAACAGTCATGGTTGCGTTACGAGGTATCTGCTGACGAAACCTTTGGAAGACACAGTTGCCTCCCTCTCGCTCCGCTACATCTGGAGCAAACAGTCCAGCGTTTTGATGAGCAGTAGACTTGTCTTCGTACACTTGCGTGACACGCATCTGCGTTTCAACCACAGTCAGTTGGTTGGTACTCCCAGCCTCACGACCAAGGCCGCTCTCACTAGGCTTGTTACTGTGGTGCAGCCAGATGACAGCGAACCCTGCGTTGCGGAGTTTGAGTAAGATGCTATTCATTCTGGCCCAGCTCTCCGCTTTGGATTCTTCTAGGCCACTGAAGGCAGAGCGAACTGTATCGATGACTACGACATCAGGGTTAACTTGAACCACCCACTTCTGGAACTCCATGAGTCCCTTCTGATCATTCAAGTTGATCTCGTTCTGGCTGATAAAGGGAGTCCACATTTTAAACTTATCAGTCGATCCGAATGAGTTGCGAAAACGATTAAGCATGTTGCCGATTGTTGCCCTGCCATTCTCCCAATCAAAGTAAAGAACATTAGCTGGCTTCTCCACCTCATACGCTCCCATCGCTCTACCAACAGCCAGATGGTACATAGCGTGTTGGCAGAACATCGACTTGCCATGGCCTGAGTACCCAAAGATTTGAGTAATGCTTCCCTTCCTTAACCATGGCTCGATCAGGTACTTAAAACTTGCAGCCTCTTCGATCAGCGCATCAGCATCAGCAACAGTGAGCGGTTTGATAATGTATTCATCTTCCTTCTCCTCTTCATCCACATCCAAAGTGAACGCAACATCTGCATCACCTTGGTCACGAGGAATATAATTACCTTCAATGTCGAATCTCTCTGGGTGGTTCCGCATCTCTTTCTCTCGAACAGAATCGAGATTAACTTTAAACTTATGTTCGGGTAACGGCTCTTCATAAAACTTCTCCATGAACTCTCGACCAGCCTTTTCCAACTCATCACCTACGCCATGCACTAGCACTGCATAGGATAAGTAGCTGAACACACGATCATGACAACCATGCCCACCAGTCATGGGGATTTTATTGCTATCAAATTGCTTCGCGTAATCCTCAGTCTCTTTCCAGATGTCTCGCCTCGTATCACCTTCCATAGCCAGTGACGAAAGATCAATCGATTCAAGTCCAAGAAACTCAGAGGTCACGGAGTCAACAGATGCTTGTGGTTTGATGTAGTCCTTAAAGGTAGGCATGTCCTCATGCAAGTCCATACCTTCTGGAATGCTCCATGAGTAGCCAGATGAGGGAGGTGCTTTAACGTAGCTGCCATCGCCACGGAAATCTAATCCATTGCAATCAATCCAGTGCTTACCACTATTAACCCCTGACCTTGGGCCACGGATTACACCATCCATTGGGTGGGCAAAGTAATAATGCCAACCGCGCTTGGTCTTCACTTGTATAGGAGAAAGATAACCTTCCAGTTCTGCACGTTCAACAGACTCCTCATTATCTGCATCGACTACGCATATCCCTGAGATTGCACCAGTGATTATGCCTACGTCTGCATCGGGCCACATTTCCCACCAGTGCTCTAAGTCTTCAGTTAATGGGTGCTCCTTCTGGTACTTCTTCCACTTCACTAATGGATGCTTCTCAGTAGATGATAGTGGGATGACTGACCAGCCCGATTCCAAATACTCCAGCGCTTTATCTAAATTTCCTTTGCTCATTTTTTTATTCCTTGTGATACGTCTTCCGCGCATTCTTTTCTTTTTGTGTTAACTCTCTGTCGATTGTTCTTGGGGCAAGCCCCCTCTTTATATGTCCTGTTCTGGCAATCACTTCTCGTACTTCGATAGGTTCAAAATAAAAGTCGAGTTCCAAATCAGGGAACGCAGTTTTTATATCTTCCAAAAGTTTTGAGCTAACACTGTCTGCATTGATCCACCTATAGAAAGAGGTTCTAGGGTGGCCTGTGTATCGGGCCATAGCACTTGGGCCACCAAGGTCTCGGAACAACCTGTTGATGTTGAGTCTGTATTGAACTGACATTTTATTTTTCCCTTGTTTAAAAAATGTATTGATTTCGCCACAATTGTGACATATCATTTGCATGATTACAAATTAGATCACATTTAATTAATAAGAAAGAAGGGAGATACACATGGGAATGTTTGATCCATCCAGTTATGACGATGACAGCTCTTCATTACCAACAAGTAAGATAGAAGTAGAAGGTGCAGACTTTTTAGAACGCATCCAAGAGCATGCTCTTGATGTTGTTCTATTACAGCAACGCTTTAAAGCTGCCAAAGAAGCCTTAGACGCTGCAACAGAGGGGTTAGCCATGGCATTACCCCCTGCTATGAGAGAAGTCGGTGAGCACTCTGTGAAGACCGAGCAGCTATTAGTACAGACAACAGTAGCTGAGAAGATGACATGGGATCAGGATGTTATGGCATACCTTTATAAGGGGCCAGACGATTTACCTGAGTGCATGAACGTGAAATTTGCAGTAACCAAGACACGCTACGAGAAGGCATCACAATTTGATCGAGATCGATTGGCTCATGCACTCACTCGTTCAGCCGCGAAACCTAAATTTAAAATCGAGGCCATCTAATGTTTAAAGTATTAAGCACCACCGATGCAGACGTTCACTTCGAGAAGACTCTCTTATGTGCTCATCATGGATTCGGAAAAACCACTCAAGCGATTCACGTTCAACGTGAGTACGGCAAGACCTTAATCATCTCCTTGGAGGGTGGCTTAAAATCTTTGTCGCTCGTATCCATTGATGTGATCCCTGTTACCTCTTGGGATGATGCTCATGATCCAGAGAAGGGAGTGTTCTCCTTTCGCGGCACGATGAGCATGATCACAGGCGCAGAATTTAAATCAATGGGATACAAGGCGATTTTCATTGACTCAGTAACCGAGTTGTCGGATCAGCTAATGTCTTTCTTGGAAGAGAAGCACAAGGACAACAAAAACACGTTTGATAAGTGGGGTGATAACTCTCGATTGATGATTGCTGCTTTGAAGTGGATGCGAGATTTGGACATGCACGTTGTGTGTACCTGTCTCCTAGCCGAGGAGGAGGATGACAATGGACAGACTACTTACTGGCCCATGGTTAAAGGTGGCAAGGTGAGTAAGCAAATCCCTGCATTGTTTGACCATGTGTTCTGTGGCAAGCGAAAGACTGCGGAGGTTGATGGAGAGTTAAAGGTGACTCGGTACTTGGTTACTGATCAAGTCCAAGGACATTACGCCAAAGCGCGTGATCCACGGAGGCGTTTACTGCCAGTGGAGAAGTGCGATGACATCACTGTGTTGTTTGCAAAGATGCAGATGAACGATGAAGAGTGGGCAAAGCACTCAAGCAATATTAATAAACTGGCAAGCACTAAAGCTGCCACAACGGAGAAGTAAACTTATGAGCGATTGGAATGGTTTAGCAGGAATAGACTTAGCAGGAATAGAAGCAGACAAGGGTGGTTCAACCCTAGCGGCTGGAGCACACATCTGTCGTATAGCAGATGCTGAGATTAAGAAGACTAAAAATGGCAAAGGCCATCGGTTAGCTGTAACCCTTACATCTATGGATGGGTCAGGTCAGGTCATCGATTACATGAACATTCACAACGCTTCTGCTGAAGCGCAGGAGATTGGTCAGCGTAGGCTGAAGACGATGTTAGTCAAGGCAGGTTATGCCCACTCAACTCCAGACGTTGCGAAAATGAAAGGTCTGACAGTTGGCGTTCATGTAGTGCAAGGTGCTGACTGGCAAGATCAGACAGGTGAACGCAGAAAAGGTGGTGGTGAGCCACGCCAAAACAACCCGTACTTTGCTGCTGGAGATCAACCAGCCGCTCCAGTGGGTGCAACCAGCACTGCATCTAGTAAGGATAGCTTCGATGACGACATCCCCTTCTAAATCTTAGCATGATCACCAAGCCCCTTCATTGGGGCTTTTTTGGTACTAGAATAAGAGGACACGAGTATGGAAAAGTTTGATGGCAGTGACTACAGGCCAGAGCGAGATGACGCAAGGCTGGACAAGCAAATGGATCGGGTGAAACTCGCAACCCGTGATGGCGTACCAAAGACACTGGCTGCTATCGCTAAAGAGTGCGGTGATCCCGAAGCTAGTGTGAGCGCACAACTCAGGCATCTCCGCAAGGATAGGCATGGTGCTCACACTGTGGATAAGATTTACTTCTCCCAAGGAATTTACTTATACAAGGTGACTCTCAATGACAGATCAATCGCCAGCACTTAATGTTATCACGCTGATAGATAATGCTTATGACCTAGAGACGGAGAGCAAGTCTCGCAAGTACATAGGGGCCAGTGGAGTAGGTAATCCATGTGACGCTAACCTAGCGTTTTCATTGCGAGGATTCCCCAACACTGAGCCTCCAGCATTTCTCAAGCGCATCTTTGCGATGGGTCACATGATCGAAGAAGTGGTTGTCGCTGACCTCAAAAAAGTTAAGGGTGCAGTGGTCATCGAGAATGATCCTGAGACTGGAGAGCAGTGGAGTTATCAGGAGTTGGGTGGACACATTAGTTCGCACACTGATGGCATGATTGAGTTGGATGGTAAGACCTACATCCTTGAAATCAAATCCATGAACAACACCAGCTTCCAAAAGTTTCTGAACAAGGGCGTGAAGATTTCACACCACAGCTACTACTGTCAGTTGATGATGTACATGGCACTGGCTGACATGAAAGAAGCATTCTTTATTGCGTACAACAAAGACAAGTCTCGCTATCATGCGGAGATTGTTGAGTTCGATCAGCTTGAGTGGAGTTATCTAAAGCATCGCATAGTGACTGTGCTAGAAGGCAATGCTGCTAAGATTTCTGTAGATATAACTGACTGGAGATGTCGAGGATGTTTCAAACGAGATGTATGCTGGAGTGACATGGCTGTGCCAGTCGAGGCATCAAGCTGTCAGTTCTCTAAACCTGTCAAGGATGGCACATGGTTGTGTGATAACTGCGGAGGAACTGAAGGCTGCAATGATCCCGAAAAATACATGCGGTATCATCCACAGCCACGAGAGTAACTAAGGCGTTTTAGTTGTCGTCTTAGAACGATCTCCGAACCACCAAGCAAAACACATGGATGTGATTGCGATCACTTGTGAAGCCAACTCTTTCTGAGTCAGCGCATCAAATGTTGCAGCGATGTACGCTGTTAAACACACCATCATCAGGGTCAGTAATGGCCTCACCAATCGAAGTATATTATTCACCCATACGCTGGTCTCTCCAACACTGTTCGCATGTTGATACGAAGCCACACGAACTGATTCATCCGCAGCGACATTAACAATCGCTTGTTCACTCTCTAACTCATCTTTCCTAGCAGCAAGCTGTCTATCAAGCAGAGACTTCTCATGCTCGTAATCTACTTTCTTTGCTTTCAACTCTTCTTTGAATTGCCAGATAGATAGAACCTTGGAGACTACTGACCCAAATATTCCTACGCCTCCACCAAATAAGGCTGACCCTAACATCTCTAACATCATTACCACCTTGCCCGATTAGGGCGATCATCAACGTGTACAAACGTCTTATATTTAGTTCCGATACCTTTGAACCCAGCAAGTTCAGCAAGCTCAATGATCTCTTGCTTATCGTGATTGCCAATGGCAATGTCGAAAGCCGTAGAGGGATTACTCTTTGTTGCTCGATGCTGGCTTAGTGGTGCTCCACCGACTTTGGCATTATGAATCGGACAACGACAGCATGAGTTGATAGTCATCGGTGCGGAGAGAAGAACTCGAAGCGTCTCTAGTTTCTCAATAGCTTGCTCTGAAACGTAGGCGCAGCCGCACCCACATTTACAGGCAAACTCCGACCATTTAAAATGAGGACTCGCGTATTCACTCATCAGAATCCACTACTTCCAAATCCACTACTTCCAAATCCACTACTTCCAAATGAACCAGTGGACTTAGATTGACCAACCTCGGACTCGCCAGCCAAGGTATCTACGACACCCTCTCTAAGACCTTTGATTCCTCCAAGCACTGGCACTCGACTAGCTAACTCTCGAATACCCTGACGCTCTTTGGAGTTGGTTGACTCGTTACCCATAGCATCTCCCAGTGCATCTGCTCCACCAGCCGCTACGTTATAGCCAGACATGAACAGACCAACCGAAGGCCCAAACACTGTGGAGGCCACACGCATCTGACCATAAGCACCATTATCTAACTGCTGTGCTGAGTCGTAGAGCATGTTGGATAGGAGACCTAAACCACCCATCTGGATTAATCCATCTAAGTACCAGCCAGCGAAGTCATTCTCATCACCATGAATCTTCTTATCATAGCCAAGTGACTTGAGGAGGTTACGATTACGCAGTGCAGCACTCTGATCATCATCACCACCACGCACCTGAGATACGTCTTTCGATGCCATGGATGCCATACCAAAACCAGCACCAACTGTTAGTGCATATAGCAATGGGTAGACGTTTCGGTTTGCAGCTTCACTAACTAATCCACCTTCTCCTAGAGTCAAACGCTGCATCATCAAGGGGAATGACTTGAGCTGGAAGGCGATGCTTCCCCACGGAGTCTGCGCCCAAAGCGGTACATCGTTGGAGTTAGGAGTGAAGATGCTTTCGTTAGCAAAGCGGATCATGCCTTCACGAACAGAATCGTTATCGAGGATACGAGGATCGTTTAAATCTTTAGCACCTTCTTTACCGAACTCAGCCAGACCATAGCGGTTAAGGAAGCGCATTGAAGTTCTATACTTCGCTGTGCCTTTCTTAGCTGTTAGGGCTGTACGTTGCTCAGAGATAATGGCTTGATGGAATACTGCACCAGACATTTCTCGGTTCATGTTTGTCCATGGAGTTAGCATGGTGAAGTTGAAGAAAGCGTTAGTTGCTTTCGTTGAATCAGCTCCAACCAAACCAGTGAGACGCTCATGAGTTAAGTTCTCAATGGCAACACCGACCTTCTGAATATCCTGTCGATACTGAGGATCAGCGGCATACTTTCGTAAGCCATTTGCCCATGCTCTGAAGTTTCCAGAACGAACAAGTGGTAACGCTACGTCACCCAATGAGGTGAGTGTAGTCCAGCCAAGCAGAGACACTGCGTTAACAGATCGAAGTACCTTGGATGTCTTGTTCTGCATCTCAAAGAACGTGTCCTGTGGAGACACAGGCTTACGCTGAGTGGCACTAAATAGACCTTGCGTAAACTTATACTCCTTCTCTTGGATCATCCCCTGCTTGCCTTCAAACTCAGCCAGAGCATTAGCGATAGCATCTGCCCTCTTCTCCCAAGCCTGTGTCGCTTTGGGGTGAGTGGCAATCAAGAAGTCACGCGCTGCGGCTGGCCCTTGAGTCTTTGCAATTTCCAATGTTTGGTTTGCAATCTCTTGTGCTTGAGCTGGGTCTTGGGTCATTGGAGTGAATAGGTCATTCTCAATGGTGGCCTTTGTTGTTCCTTCAGCGTCTGGCACAATAATCTCACGAGAGAACACCTTGCCTTTAGTGATTAAATCAACGACTCCACGCAGACCATGCTCGACTGTATAGATGTAGTCATAGTAACCATGAGAGCCTGTGCCAAACTGATTTGCCATTGCCACTCTGCGAGTAGATAGGTCAAAGTATTTGGTCATCATGCCTTCGAGGTCGTTCTCTAAATACTTCTCCAAAGACTTGAGTGAGTCAGGGTACTGGTCAAGACGGAGCATACGCTGGTAATCAATGTGATCACCTGTTGCATCTCTACGTCCACCTGTTGGAGGAGGCATGTACACGCCATCATCATCAGTTAAACGATTAAAGATATTGCCAGCTTTCTCTACAGCCTGTTGCGGAGTGATGTCAGCGTTACGCTCAGTGATTGACTCTCGCATTAAGTGACGAGCAAGTTCAGATACGACTCCATCTTTATCCCGAATCATGGCTTCTTTGTTCCACACTTGAGGGAAGTAGTCCTCGATGTGGCCCATGATTACGCCCGACTCTTTTAAGCTGATCGCCTCTTGAGAGAACACTGCACGAAGGTCTTGATAGACCGCAAACTCTTCTGGAGACAGACGCTTCTCTGACTCATGCCCAAGAGGTCTACGCAACGTCTTCACGATACGAGTGACACTAGGAGCCTGATTGGTTCTTAGAGGATTATTCTTTGAAGCCCAAGCTCCAACAATACCTTTTGCATCGGGAAGTTTTTTGATCTTTAGAATGATCGGAATAATCCTGCGAGCAAGCTCAGAGTTCTGCTTCTCGTGGAAGCCAGAACCAGAGAGAGGCTGGATGAAATCACCTAACCACTTCATGCCATTGCTGCGAAGACGATCAGAACCCTTGGAGAAGAACTGCTTTGGCCCGTACTGAGATAAGGTTTTTGCTTGAGCTTCTGACAGTGGCTGGCGTTTAGCCACAGCTACCAATGCAGAGGTTAATGTTGGGGGAGCACCTTGATCCTCCATTGGAGTTACTGCATCTGCCCAACCACGATTGTTAATGTTGCCTTCAGAATTAATGGCAGCAGTAAGCACTGCAAAGTTAGGGTTATCCGCATCAGTGTCAACAACTCTGCGCTCACTATAAAGCATAGGACTGTCTTCATCGAACAAGTCGGAGGCAAGATGGTGCATCTTCTTGTTATCAAAGAATACCATCTCTTCATAGTTAACTAACTCTGAAGTTTTAAGCTCTCCAAATTCATCATTGGTATTGACGCGATTAGTCGTACTACCCACCTTGGCTTCATAACCAAGTGACTCCAACATATCGTCAATGAACGCACGAGCTAGTGGCCCTCCATCCAGACTTCCATCTGATAAGTTTGACTCCAAGATATTGTAGAATTGTTGCCCACTTAAAGTGTTATCAGGATTAGCTGCCACTTTATCCGCAACTGCTTCTGCAATTGCTTGGGCGAGGCCACCTTCAGAACCATTTAAAATGACTTGTTGATTGTCAGTGGGATCAGTAGTGCTAGTTTCAAGCTCCTTTACGCGACCAATCATTTCATTGATCAGGTCACTGTCTGGACGATGAAGGGTTTTATCAAACATAGCGACCCGTTCAGCACCGACAATAAGCGGTATCATTACTGGGTCTGCTTTATAGCCAACGACTTGATTAAGGACTTGGTTGAGCCTACCAACCTCCTCATCAGCCATAACGTAGGCTTGGTTAAAGAACTCTAAATCCGTAAGGTCTTTGTCTAGCTCTTCTTCCATCCGAGCGATACGATCTGGATCATTACTCTCTCTGCCTAATCGAGCTATCATCTGCTCTTTAGACCTGATTTTATTCTGAGTCATCACAATGCTTTCGGCATAGTGAGAGCTGTCCATGTGAGCCTCATGAAGTAGCTTCACGTTATCCATCATCGAAAGAAACTTTGATGGGCCAGCAATTGTTGAAGATTCCTTAAATATCTTCTTTTCTTTTGCAAGAGCTTCCATCATCCCTTGCAAAGAAGCAAGAGTTGGGCGTTTTGCAAACGTCTCAAATCCTACATCAGCATTAGTTGTGGCATGAATACCTCGACCATGACGACCATCGGCAGAAGGTCTGAGCACAGGGTTTTTGTTGCGGTCAAATGCTGCACCATTAGGGCTGGAGTGCCATACGATTTGTATTGAACCATCAGCTTTGCGACCAAGACCTCTGGCTGCATTATCCATTAACTTGAATCGAGTTGGACTGGCCTTCTCTGCATAATCCATGTAGCTATTGATCATTTTATCCTTCACCTTTGGAAGGACTGCTCTCAAGAATGTATCTTTTAAAGCGTCAGCTTGCTGTATCTTAACTTCATTCGCTCCAAGAGGTTCAGCGTAAGCAAGCTCGTCAAAGATGCCAACTAGCTTGTGCTTATCAACCACACCCTCAGTTAGGTATTTAACGCTGTCACGAACATCATCGAAGATGTCAATCACAGTGTTAGCTTCCCTGTTCGTTAAGCCAGTAAAGATATTATTCTTTTGTGGAAAATGGCCTGACATGTAATGGATGAAAGACTCAGTAAAGAAGTGCTCCATTTGTTGATGCTCACTAGCAGAGCCTCCAAGGTAATTACGAACACGTTTCTTTATTACCTCTGGCTGTAAGCGATAGGTTTCTAAAATGGCTATCTTACTGGAGGATGGGATCGCTTGAGTTCTGAGAGCTAGGCGAGCCATGCCTCTCATACCATCTTTAATTCCCTCAGTGCTTTCTCCTGAGATCATAGCCAGATTGGTGACATCCTTACGGATTCGGCTCAAGAACGCTCTCATTTCTTTAGAGCTTAGATCAACTGAGTTGATCATATCTCTAGCGTAAGGAGTGTTAGGATCACCGATTCTTCCCCAGTGAGATTCAAGGTCGTCCACAATGGTATAAGCATCTAAGAATTTTGTGCTTAAAAACTCACTGTTGGTTTCCATATCAAGCATATTTAAGAATCGAGACATGACCTGACGTATGGAGTTCTGTATCAAATTATCCCGATGGGTGAACATCCGTATGAACTCTTGTCCCTGAGTTGACATGCCGTTTGGTATGCCTGTTTTCTCATCGACTGGCCCATTAAACAGACGCTCTTCTTTATCTACGAGCATCCTGACAATGTGACCTAGCTTAGTGTCATTCTTAGCTGCTTTTGCTCTTTTATTTTGTCCACGCCTTATCATCTCAAGTCGTATTGCTCTGACGTTGCCTGCGCCATTTGCATCTCCAGCAGCGTCATCTGAGATTGCATCACGCAAAAGATGACGAATGGTTGGAGTATCTAACTTGTTGTACCTTGCATCTTCTTTAAAGTTTTTAGGTAATTTTGCAGGGGTACTCTTCCACCTCTCTAAAAGCGCAGCAGCCGCTGCTGGGCCTTTAATGTCAAAGCCTCCAGCCAGATCAGTTAGCTCCTTAATAGAAAGGTCTTTAACTGAAAACTTTTCAGACTTAAATTGATCACGAGGAGTCTTTTTAACTTTCTTATAATTAGCCTTATTAGCCCATGTCACTAAGGTCTCAAGTGAAGGTTCGATCTCTGGCTTCTTCTTCTGCCAAGCCAACTTTATCTTGAATCCATCACGATACTTTTCAAGCGCATCAGGGAAGGCATCTTTAGACATGCCAGACAAGATAAGCTCTTGCTCATTGCGGAAATACTGAGCACGCAAAGTATCATCTAGCTTGTGAACGAGTTCACGAACACCACCAGTCTCCCAATGCTTCGCAAGCTCGTAAATTAATTCTTTCTCCGCTTCCATTGGCATTTCAATCATGCCTGATTCTAAATCTGCCCACTCTTCTGGAGTAAGATCACTACCCATCTTGCCCTTATCTTCAGCAGACTTTTCACGAATGATGTTATAGATTCCCTCAGAGGCTTGACGGAGTTCATCATACATTGAAGAGACTTGTCTGAACTTACCCGTTGGTGCTCGCTCACTGGTTAATGACCAGAAAGATTTAGCCAATTCTTTCATTGGCATAACCATGTCTTTACCAGCTAGTGCGCCCTCTATATTCTCATTGTGAAAAGTGTTCATTCCAATACGAGACTTAATAGCTTTGCCTGTAGGTGTATTAGGTTCAGCGTTTAGTAAATCAATCTTCTTGGTATTCTGTACCAACAAGTCTCGGTGCTGCTTTTCATTTGGAATGATGTTGATGAACAAGCGTTCTAAATCAGGATCGACTACTCCTGACTGTTTAACATAACGCTCGTACAGATATTTGAAATACTTTTCAACTTTCTGGAAGTACGTCTCTAACTGAGCGTCTGGTGAAGCCTTAGTTCGCATTGCAAATAAAGAAAAACTTTCTGCAAAAAACTCTTGAGGCGTAAGGTCTGAGTTGTGAATTATTAGCTTGTTACCAATGCGAGATGTGTTAACTCCTGTGCGATATTCGCTGCCAATAGGTAGCGCATCAGCCATCTTCTCTACGTCTAGGCTTCCGTCTTCTTTGTAGTATTTGCCCATCGCTTGCATGAAATCACTTCTTTGACCAGGAGTCAGTATGTTGCCATACATCCAATGGGCCATTTCATGGTAGAAAGTCGCTAGCTTGGGGGTAATAAAACCATCACCATCCATGATGGTAACTTCATTTTTGCTGTATAAAGTATTCCAAGTACCCTCGCTGCCTCTCTTATTTTGCCTTTTCTTGTTGAAAATAGGAGCGACATCTGAGTAACCCAAATCTCCAAATCGATCTAATAGAGCCACTGCATTTTCTACAAACTCAGTGCCATGGGATGAAAACTTTTCCCGTATTTGAATGATGGCTGCTTTACGAGACTGAGTGTTTCTCATGACTCCATTAGGCAGTAACTTTGCACGAACATCTTCAATGGCTTTGGTTGCGTCCATTCGGCTCTTCATTACAGTAGAGGTTCTACTCCAAGGTAAGGTAGTCATGGCAGTTGCTATTTTATCAAATTCGGCAAGAGAAACACCTAAGTAACCCTTTTCGTTCATAGCTCTTGAAACAACAGGATTAAGAGCGTCTCTTAAAATGACAGCATCTTCTTGAGTCAGTCCTAGATCAGATAAAGTTCTATCAAAACTTTCTATTGGCAGTGGCTCTGGATCGCTTGCTTTTGGAGTTGATGATGGGGCTTCCGCAACAGTCTCAGCAGTAGGAGCAACTGGTGCAGTTTCTTCTGGTACTCTGCTAGGTGTAGGTTCTCCAATAAGACCATTAATTTCTTCAAATAATTTCTTATCATCCATGGTCGGAATGTCAGATTCCATCGATGCCGTGGTGTAATCTGGGCCATCTACAGGATCAACTGGTCTTTGATCTGGAGCAGTGAGTTCATCAATTGTTCTTGCAGCATCATCAAGTGCAGTAGCTGGTGCTACTGGATCAGGAGCAACTGGTGCTACTGGAGCATTGGATGCAGCTTGTTCATCTGTGTAGGCTTTAATGCGAGCAGCCAGATTAGTGATGTTGATAGAATTGAGGTCTTCTCCTTCTATCTTTAGTCCATACTCTTCAATGATTTTCTTCATCAAGACTTTGCGCTGCTCTGGTCGCTTACTCTTGACTGCGTTATCTATTTTCTTTTGGTCAACACCCATATCTTGAAGTAGTGCGATAGACTCATTGGTTAAATCAGACTTAGGGCGACCAGTAGCTACAGGAGCGGCATCTGGTACTGCGGCTTCTATCGCATCATCTGCTAGTGCAGGAGTTACTGGAGCATCTACGACTGGAGCTTCGGCAACAGCCTCTGCCACATTCACATCAACAGAGGCTTCTTCAATTTTTGCTCCAGTTGCAGGAGCTACAGTGGGTTCTGGAACTGTGGTTGGAGAAATAGGATCAGCAACGTCTGCCTTTGGTGGTGTTGGTAACGCTTCTTCTACTGGAGCGATAGGCACTCGTGTTGTAGGTGCTGGTGTAGCTTGAGAAGCCTGAAGTGAGTTACGAATCTGGATGACACTTTCTTTTAGGTCAGCTAATTCTTCACTCTCTTTGAAGAGAGCTTCTTGCGCCTTACCAGAGGCAGTCTTTAACTCCTCATCAATTTCTGCCTGACGAGCTGCACCATTGCGTAGTTTAACGCGAGTACGATTGAGTAAATTGATTTGTGCAACAAGTGGCTTACGACCAACTGGATTAGTGGTTTGATCTAACTTAGCTTGAACTCGATCAATGGCTCCAGTGAGTACATCGTAGTCATCTTTGTCTGCCCAACTGATGGCTTCTTGTACTGGAACTTTTCGATCTGCTGCATCCATCTCAGCACGTTGAGCTTCCATCGCATCAAATTGAGCTGATTCTGTAGCTTCCAACTCAGCACGTTTGTCGTATGCGGCTTGAGTTTCTGTTTCTAGCTTTGCGGTAGCTCCTTCTGGAGTCATAGCAAAATCAACTTCCGCTTGAGTCATCATTGGAATTGATTCGGGAGTGTAGCCTTCATCAAGTAGACGTTGGGCCTGCTTGGTTCCTATGCGAGCACCCCATGCTCCAGAGAAAGCAGCCATGATTCCACCAAGACCAGCACCAGCAAGAAGACCTATACCACCAGCCATTGCACCTTGAGCTACGCTGTACTCATCTTGCAATCCAACTTCTTGTTGGTAGCCTTGAGTTAGGGCATCGATGCCTACTCCAACAGGAGCAGCAACTGCACCCTCGACTAATGCACCACGTTTGGCAGCAGCTTTTACACCAGCTCGCATGCCACTTTCTCCAACTGCTACAGCTCCACGAGCTGCGGCTTTACCCACTGCTGCACCAGCACCAAAGCCGATGAGGTTAAGAGGGTCAGCCAGAACAGATTGGCCTATGTTAGCTGCGACATTGAATCCACCGATCTTATCAGCAAAGCCACCCTTACTATTGAGCATGGGAACTTTATGGTAAAGAGAAGACATACGAGCCATGTGAGCGCGTTGCTCTTCGTTGGCACTACTTGATTCTGCCCAGTTTATGCCAGCACCAACAGTGTTTAAGTTGTTCCAAGATTGATCTTCATGGAACTCCTCAAGCATCTCTTTATCGTCTGCGAAGTAACGGCCTTTCCATTTGCGGTAGTAGTCACGGATGTCAGCCAGCGCACGAGGGTCACTAAGGATTTGATCGTCTGGCGTATCTTGAAGGTATGATGATGTCGAAGGGTCTGATGCGTTTTGTTCAGATGTAACTCTGGCTTGAATTTCAGCCGCTCTTGCAGAAGGTAAAGACATTCGGTACTCCAGTTTCCGAAATTAATTTATTAAGGAAACTTTATTGGAGTGCCGCGTTTAGGTCGTCCTAAAAGTTCTCGGAGTCTTTTATTACTTTCCGCATAATTTTCTTCACTTCAAAGGTTATTTTGTTCAGTCGTATTAAGTTTTCCTTTATGATTTTATCTAGCTTTAGTTGATCGTTTGCAACAGTAGTTTTACCTAGCTCTACTTTTGACTCTTCGTGAGACTTGGCTAGGTTTCTAAACTCTTCTTGCAGATTAACAAGGTCGTCTCTTTCGCCATAAAAACTTGTTGATGTCTGAGCATCGAGATAATTAACAGCGTCATCTATTGTCTTGATTCGTGAGTTACTCCCAAAGTCAGGAGTGAATAGAGATGGGTCGTACCTTAGTTCTTTATCGACTTCAACTTTTTTGACTGGAGCTTCTATTTCCTTACTAGAATCAATCATCGTCCTTATTAACTGATCAAGCTCAGTTGTAACTGCTGACATTTCAGCTTGACTTGCTCGCATTCCAAAAGCCTTTTGTGGGTCTTTTTTACGAGCTGATAAATCCTGTTGAGTCTCATTTAGCAAAATAGCAAGTGAAGCCTTTGCGGTACTATAACCAGCTAAGTTATCTGATTGACTGGCATTATTCATCTGATCAATAAAGTATTGAGCATCTGTTTGAAACTCACCCATATACACTTCTTTAAATCGAATGGGAGTGTATTGAGTTACACCAGCTAGGCTTCTTGAATTTAACTGTAAACTTGCCATCTGACTGGAGTAAGTTGGAACATTAATACTTTCAAGCCATCCATTTAAAGCTGCTGTTATTTGTATTGGGTTAGCATTCTCCCATGCTCCAGACTGAATCTCATTATCAACGAATACACGCATCTCTTGAGCAATGCTTGAGTCGATTATGTAACGCTGCGCTACATTATTAATCTCTGGCTTGTATTTATCTGGCAAGCCTACAAAGTTGTCAAGAAGGGTGGAGTTGGTTAGTTGCTTGAAGTCAGCTACTCGCTTTTGATTTGTAGTGGTTGCCTTCATTAACTTCTGTTCAATAGCATTGTTGTGAGTCGTCATGCCTGTTAGGTCAAACACTTCTTGTTTCTTTCGGACTTGATCCCAAGTCTGAGTAATGATGGCTGGGTCAGTAAGCCCCCAACGCGAAAGATCAGCGGTGACAGTTTCGATAGTGGCTGTTGTGTAGTTAGCATCAATATCTTTCTTTGCACTTTGAAGATCAATTGCTGGTTGCTTGGCTTGATTTTGGTCAAACACTTTAAGTTCCTGTGCATCTACAACTTTCTTTTGACCTAAGTCATAAGCAGATTCAGCGTTAGTTGCTGCGCGTGTGATCACAAGGTCAGCAGCTTTTAAAATGTCTGCTTGAATATCCCTTCTAAAGGTGATCCCCTCTCTTCCAAAGACAATATCCTTTTGAGCTTGCTCAATGACTAGGCGAGTAACCGCTTCTCTAGCTGCATCTAAAGTCATTTCGTTAGATGTGTTTGTGAAACTCCTGTCTTTGACCAGTTGAGCAGCAGAAAGAATAGCGGCTTCTTGTTCGCTATTGAAAACAACTTGTTTGTTATTAAAGGTAATCCTACCCTCATTAAAGATAATATCAGCCTGATTAAATTCCTTATCTCTTTGAGCTTCAGTCTTTATAGCTTTAGCTACTGCGTCATCTATGAACGCAGGGTCTACATTAGGATAAACTCTCTTTAAAGTTTCTGCGTCAAAAGACCCAGTGGCTATAAGCTCCATTACTTTCTGCATCTGTGGGGCTTGAACTTCTGAATAAAAACCCTTCTGCATTTCACCCAAGCGATTCCCCCCAACACCTGCTTGTCTACTATAAGACTCCATCATAAGTGGGTTGTTTTCAAACATTTCTGTAAAGCTAGTGTTTAAATCTTCGACTGATCTAGCACCATCTCCTAGCATAGAGTTTTCATTCAGACCTCTTTTAAGGTCTTCAAGTACAAATGCGTCTACTTTTCTTTGTTGCTCCGTAGCAGCAAAATCATCAGCAGCTTTCTTCTCCGCAAGGGATTTGTTCTGGGCAGTAACAATGCTTTGGAGACGCTGTTGCGTTGGAGCATGCTTCCTCAACACTCCACCTGAGTTTGCATCCCAAGCGTCTGATAAACTCTGCTCGGTCACTTCTATGCCAAGTTCAGATTGATTCTTTAAATGTTCGTTGAATAGCTTGGCAGCTTCTCTTCGGTTTGTTGTAGACCTTTCACGTTGGGCTTTCATCCCATCCATTATGGAAGCAAACATTATGAGTCATCCTCCTTGTCTCGTGTGTAGTCGTAATCGAAGTTCCAGTCGTTCTCGCGCAACCTACTTAGTTCATCGCCAAATGCCCCACCCTGCCTCACAAGATTATTGTAAGCACCAGTCTGCATATTGTTAGTTAGGGTTGCAGCATTGTTGAGCGCACCTTGACCATCAGACTTACGAGATGTAGTCATCATATCGAAAGGCTTGGAGTAGTATTGGTCGTACTCGCTAGTGATGTTAGCTCGGTTCGTATTAAGTAGGTTCTCGTAGTCAGTGGCTTTTCCAACTGCTCGTGTCTGAGCATCTGTTCTAGCTTTGCTCATTAAATCAGCGTACTTGGTTGTGAGTTCACGTTTGCGATCATCTTCCAATGAGGAGTCAAGCATGCCTTTTGAACTTTGGGTTGCATAGCCTTGTGAGTTAACTCGGTCAATGACGTTGTTAAGATCGTTCACGTTCTGATCAAAGTAAATGTTGGTGTCGTTCTGAATTGACTGAGGCGTAACCTGATCTCTGGCTCCGAGGCGGTCAAACACATTCTTTAGAGTGGCCTGATATTTTCTCATCTGGTTCTGTTGATCAGTTCGCATGTCGATGTCATAGCCCTCACGCAGACGAGCCATGTCTAACATCTCTCTTTGAATCTGCATCTGCTCTGCTTGCATTCTTTCATTAGCAGAGTTAGCAGACATTGTTTCACTTGCTCCAAGTAAAGCAGTGCCAGCGTTAAATAATGTTCCCCAAGCTACCATGATGTCACCTTAAAAGTTTTGTACGTTATTGGATAAGCCAGCTCTTCGAGAGGCTGTGCCATTATCTTGGTAGCTGTCCAAACGAGCATACGTCCAGCGTCCATTACGATCTTTGATTCGCTTCCAGAATGTCACTCCGTCTAAACTAAACGCTTGACCATTTTGACCATACGCTCCAGTACCATCTGGATCGGTAAGGTTATCTGGAAGAGGGATGTCTTCTCCAACTACTGGGTCGCTAGGAGCAACAGGAGTTTCTGATTGGTTCCCTTGACTCTGGCCTTGACCACCAGTGTTATTTTGGTTGCCACCATCTGGTCGGTTAGCTGGGCTGTTAGGGTTGGCGTCTTCGCCAATCATAACTGTGGAGTCGAGATGGTTTGCTTTGCCTTGTGGAATTAGGGAGGTTATACCACCATCACTTTTACCTACAGGAACCCCGTCAAGGAATAGTGTAGATTTGTCATTTCCGAATCGATACTCTTCTCCATCACTGTCTGTGATAACTGGGCTAACGGCCTTGCGAGTAATTACTTTTCCATCGGGTAATGTGTAAACACTGGTTGTGTATTCATCAAGCATTCCCTCTACAGTTCGCTCAACTTTTACCAATCCAGACTTGACCCACTCATCAAGTTTAGAATCCAGTATTTCATACTGGTATTCTTTAGGAACAACTGGACTTGCGTCAAGATTAAACTGATTCATTATGTCGTAGACATCTAACCATGCTGCATCCTGATCTTCAGCGGTGACTATGGTATCGCCAGAGTATGTCTTATCTTTAAGCTCACTCATTTCTTGAGCTAGTATTGTTTGAGCATCTTCGCCTTGACTGCTTAAAACCTTGAGTCGGTTAGCCCAATACTCTTGGTTGTATTTAGCTTTCTCTACATTCTCATCAGCCTTAACTGTGACATTTTCTAAGTTAACTCCAAGGTCATCAACGTCAAAAACAATATTATTTAATTGCTCAGTTGAAAGCTCTATGCCTTCCTCATTACGCAAAACATCATCTTGGATTTGGAATTGGTTTGCGTAAACGTCATCCACTTCTTTTTCGGCTTGTGCTATTCGGTTTACTTGTGAGTTGCGCTCAAGAAGATCAGCCTTTTGATCAGAGATTTGCTGCTTCTTGTTTTTAATAATGTCATTTTGTACATCGACTATATTGCCGTTTACATCTACAAGCTGATAGCCATATTCTTTTTGAATCTCGTCTAGTCTAAGGAGGTCATCATTGGCAGAATCGACCTGACTTTGAACGCCCCTAATCTCATTACCTGTTGCGTCTCGGTTAGTATCGATTGCGCCTTGGTTTTTTTTAATTAAACCCAAGTTGTTTTTAACCCCTTGAGATGAATTATCAAGCTGGTCTTGAAACTCTTGATTATTATCAAGCACCCCAGTTTCAAAACTTTCTGCCCAGTCTTGTAGCCATTCACGATCCGCAACTTCTACTGGGTTAGGGATCGCAGCAGGAGGAGGAGTAACGGGAGGAGCGTTGTTTCCACCTGTAATTACTGGAGATGTAATAGGAGTCGTTACAGGATTGTTTTGGCCTTGCTCATTAGGGCTGGGATAAACGGGAGTAGGAGCTGGGGCTACTTTATTTTCTCCACCACCAGTGCCAGTGCCACCACTTCTGTCCCTGTAATCTGGCGCAGGAGTATTGGTGGACACATTACCGCTATAGTTACTGTGAACATTGCTCTCACCACGAGGGTCTTTGTTTCCTTGGCCCTGTTCGTTAGGACTAGGGCTTCTCTGTGTCCAAGCCATTCCGTTCTCCTTAGATAATTGCCGTTGCTGTTGACAGGCTTACTTGAAGTCCTACACAAGCAGAGTCTGCGTTGGTTACGGCAAAGTCAATTGACTTACCAGCACTGGTCGCATCGATCTGAATGACTGTACCAAATGTTTGGTTGGAGCCAGTAGATGAAACAGAGAAGGTTGATCCTGCGCTCGCTCCATCTACAGTCATGGTGACATCACAAGTTCCTGCTTCTGTCTTCAAAGAGACTCCATCAACGCGAAGAATCTGTTTCCATAGTCGCATCAGGTGAAGACTGCCGTTGGTTACAGCACCAGTTTTGTATAGAGGGTACATTGCTGCACTAAATCTCTCTGGGAACTGAGCAACTGGAATTTTTCCTGTGGCATCTAAAGACGCTACTCCGTTAGCCGCAGCCTTGGATGTTTTAAGAACAACCGAGGATAGGTTTAGGTCTGCAATCTCAAAGCCAGAACCAGAGGAGTTGATGCGGAGGTAACGCAAAGCGTCTGAGCTGGATGGGACTGGAAGTGACGCATCTGGAGATGTTGAAATCCATGCGCCTGACTCTTTGAACTTTAGTTCTGCTACTGCACCAGAGGTGTCTACCCAAAGGTATCCATCATTTCCAGAAGGAGTTGATGAGCCTACGTTCATGTGGGCTTTGTCGGCAATCTCAGCGGCAAGTGTTGCAACCTTGGCTACTGGGATTTCTCCGTCAGCAATCGCTAGTTTGTTGTAAGTGATAAAGCCGTTTGAATCGGTGTACTTATCCTCAGTCATTAGGCCAGAGACTCGCACAGAGGCTGTGTTCTCAATGGTGAAAATAGTGATCAAGTCACCTACTGACAAAGCCGAGTTAAAGGTCACAGTGTTGGTGCTTGAGGAGGAGGTGAAGTCATTTGCTCCACCTGTCTGCTGCAAGATGCCGTTGCGATAAACTAAGATTTGCTCTTGGTCAGTGTGAACGAATGGGACGATTACTTGGTTTGCTACAGCGGTTACATCTGATCTACGGAAGTTTGAGATAGAGCTGGGACGAATCGAGTATATAGAGGCTTTGATTCCTGCGCCAACAGCAGTTCCTAGAGTAACAGTATTAGCTGTGGAGTTTGCGGTGTACGTTGATTCGGCTTGTAGTATGCCGTTTAGATAGACCAGCACGTTGTCAGTCGCTGCCTCAAAACTGTATGCAATGACTGTAGCACCTGTTGCCATAGCAATGTCTTGTCGATTGAAAAATATGGGCGCATTGATTGTGCCTACGTCTGATCCAGCCGCTCCACGAATGTCAGCGATAGCAGCAATAGATTGCCATCCCTCGGTGTCAGTGGTGTAAGTTCCAACACGATATTCTAAGCCAGAGGTAGTATCGAGACGGATTTGTACAACACCATCAAAATCTCCACTGGCATCAAAGATCGAATCCAAGAGTTCAGAAATAGACTTATTGCCAAGCTCCGCTGAGTTGATATAGCGAAGTATATTTTCAAACTCAGTATTGATGTTACCAGTAGACGTATAGTTCTGTGGGTGCTGCTGTCTGATGCGAGCCATTTTCAATTACCTACTTTTTAATGTTAATGGCTACTCCCAGAATCTGGATCAGCCCTTTACCTTTAATTGTGATCTTTAGCTGAATGCCTCGATAGCGATGCTCCAACTTGCGGTTAAACTGTCGATTCAAGGGAACATCTGGAAATTCCCCAGCAACTAAATCATCTTGAATCTGGAAATTATGAGTCGATAAGATTCGGCCTCCATCATCAAATGCTTCCACTTGAATCTCTCCCTCTCCTGTTGCCTGTATGAGCATGGAGTGAGATTGCTTTATTTCGGTCATAGTGCCATGCCACAAAATTGGGGTCGTCACTACTGCTGTAGGGTATTCCTCTGCTGCATCTTCACTGTATCGGTACTCCCAAATCTGTCCGTTGTTACCAAATAAAGTAGTTCCTCCTAGAGCTGCTGCACACTGAGTGTTGTTGAAGTCACCTGTGTTCCACTTGTTTGATTCTGAAACATCATTGGGAGCCAGAGTAAGAGTGAGTCTTGTGCATAGAGAGTTGGAGCGAGGGAAGAATATGTGATACTGGTGCTCATCTTGATCGTAGTGAGCAGAGATGTCTTCTGGATTAGAGACCTGACTGATCAGTTTACGATAGAGGCGAGTGACTTTTGCTGACATCGGTTCGATGTTTGCAGTTATGCCGTTTGCTGATGATCGTGCCAGACGATATACACCATCTCTTGCACAAAAGAATACTCCGTCAGCAACTTCCTTTATGGTGTTGTGAGATATAGTTCCAGCGTTAATGATGATGCTGTCATCAATGGCGATCTTGGTATTGTCTGTGGAGATTTCATACACCACGCCTTTGTCTTCTGTAAAGATAACAAGGCGAGAGTTCTCGAATGTGCCAAGACCTTTTATGGAACCTTGGTTTCCGATTACGTTTCCGATGTCAAAGAAGATAGCCTTAGTGACCTGCTCCGCATCTGGCTCCTCATCTTCTGGGAATATTTCTGAGTCATCCACACGACTGACCTTTAGTTTAGTTGAAGAGCCTTGCCCTCCAGCAATGACCAGCCTGTTCTGGAGTGTGGTGATATAGGCTGGGTCTTGAATATTCTTGGATGAGGATTGTTTAAATATTGTGCCATCAAAATATTCGAGTGGTTTCCCTCTTGAGGAAAATACAGTCTTGCCACCAAATACTGTGGAGGTGACAACTGCATCCACATCATAGATGTCGATTAGGTCTGCACCATTATCTGCAATCAAAGCTGTACCTGAGTCTTGGGATTCGGCCCACACTGCTAAGTCACTTCCGTAAAAAGCCAGATGACGGATAGTCCCGACAGTCGTCTTTCGTAGGGTTGCTCCATTGTCTCGGATGATTGTGCCTCTCCAATCACAAGAGGCATTAATGCAATCAACTAAATGTTGCTCATCGCCTGTGTCCAATGATGACTTATCTCGGCTTGAATCCACGCCTTGAAAGTTATGATAGGAGTGCGTTTTTAAGTTAACGCCAGATGGTGCGAGAGTGCTAGACATTATCGGAAACTCTGATCAAAATATGGCTTCAATGTTCCATGCTTCATGATGTATAACTTCTGATTCATGGTGCGGAAATACTTCTCTCCAGCCATCTGAGATTTAGATGAGTGTTGCTGGACTGCGTAATGAAATAGCATTCCTAATACAATAATGTTATCTGGAACTTCTCTGGCTTCTTGGATAGACACATAAGGTTCAAGTGCAGTGCCAGTAAAGTAAGGATGGCTATTGATTTCCTCAAGTACCTCGTTTGCAAACTCCATCATCATCAAAGAAACATCACCATCAACAGTTGATGGAGTGAACTCCCCATGCCTACGAAGGGCTTGCATAATTAGCTCTTCCAATGGGGAGTTCAGGTCGCGGATTTGGGGGTTCATCGATGCCATAATTATTTCTCAGCGATCAGTCTGCCAGTAGTAATGAAGGAATGACGAAGTGCTTGGCTTAATATCTCTTTGGGTATGGGCCAGATATAGGATTCATCGGATAGTACGACTGGCTTGACGATTGAGTCACCTACCTTTAGAGAGAATGGTGCATCCTCTTGACGAGGGTTGACGTAATTGACAGTCCCTGTCTCTGTCTTACTGGGGGTTTTCTTTTCTGACATTGTTATCTCCTGATATAAAAAAACCGAGGGGTTGCCTCGGCTTTTATTGTTGTCTTTAAAC
>ENA-OQVM01001144-OQVM01001144.1-marine-metagenome-genome-assembly--contig:-NODE-1144-length-36610-cov-9.399146_pt1 | contig 36610 bp, 26 predicted proteins | sample MGYA00237776_ERZ505498 | MGnify/ENA primary metagenome ERZ505498 (study PRJEB26159, sample SAMN06265151) | marine metagenome | isolation source: Helgoland LTER site | place: Germany:Helgoland, sampling...
AGATTGAGATTTTGCCTCGGCCCCTAATAAAAAACAAAATAGTGAATTCAAAAAAAAGAAAAAATAATGGGTATTCATGATTGTAAGAAATTACTGCCATCAGAAAAGCTTCTCGCATAATTGCCAATCAGAATCAGACATTTTTATAATAAACATAAATCATGTAAGATACTCGCGACATCAAACTATTGAACTAAGCGGCTTGTCGGCCATTTGCACTAAACCATTTGGCTCCTATGTCCAATTTATATTCTAATATTAAGTTCCTGAGCATCGCAAAAAGCAAATGTATCCGGAGAGCAAAGGAATTTGATAGTGTAACTGTAGGAAGAGAAGATAATGTTTTAAAACTCTTCCTCCGTCCAGGGAGCAACCCGGGCGGATTCGGTTTTCCGGTATCCGGTAATATCTTCGATGGAAATTAAGCCTGCTCGATTGCCCCACGCATTGCGAACATAGGTAAGTATACCAGCAAGTTGTTCATCCTTCATAAAACCATGCGGAGGCATGATGGGAGGAACCCCTTCCACCGGTTTGCCATTCACTTTAATCGGTCCCATGAGACCATGAACAGCCACGCCGATCAACCGTTTGGCATCCCCAGTCACCCAGTCGCTTTTGGCCAGCGTGGGTGCCATATTAGGGAGGCCTTTCCCGTCCGCCTGGTGACAGGCTCCACAGCTAACCGAGTATTGATCGCGGCCTTTGCGATAGACAGAAAGAAGGTTACTATCCTTTTTAACCCAGTCCGCTTCTTTATCCTTATAAGTTTTGACCGCTCGGGATGGGTAACCGGACTTGCTTATTATTCCAGCATAAGATGCGAGAGTCGATGGAACCATCTTACGGTCTACCACCTGTTCCGCTAATGTTTTAAATTCATCGGGAAAGAAATCTGCAACGCCTTTACTCTCACCTGCCAAGCGAAGACCAGTCATGGAAACAAACCAATGATGATCTTCAATGGCAAGACGAACGGTTTTTTCTTTCAATTTACCAAGCCCGGCCAATGTCCACATGGCGTGTACCCGGGCATGGGCTTTCGCTTTTTTATTGTCAGCAAGTTTCTGGACATCCGTGGCTAAATCCTGACGCCCCCCTTCCACGATCCGTTTTTGGGAACGCAGGCGCCACCAAAGATGAGGGTGGGAAAGACCAGCCACCAAATCGGATGGAGGATCAATCGTTTTATGATCCTTCGGAACAATCCGGTAAATTCGGCCCAATCCGATCGGTTTATCCAATTGTCGCTCCGCAGACTGGCGACGTAAATAAGAAGTCAGGTAGCGCTTGTGTTGAATAACACCTCGGTGAAAATCGACCACATAAAGACAGCCATCCGGACCCATCGATGCATTGACCGGACGGAAACGTTCATCGGTACTGGCAAGAAATTCCCGTTCTTTCCAAACCGCATCGGGATAGAGTTGATGAACATATTGATCAGATGCAGGAAATGGTTTTTCGGGAAGGAAAGCCCCCACTGTATTGGTTCCGGGAGACATCGAGAAAATCGCCCCCTCCCAATCTTTTCCGTATGCCCCATGACTGTGGACTGCCAAGCCACTGATTGTGGTTACACTGGCTACGCGACCATCTTCCAAGATTCGGCCCGGACGATAATTTCGATTCAAGGCGGTATTTGGACGAATTCCGAACACACGATTGGTCGGAGGTTTCACACTGGAACCTTTGCTTGGCCACTGACGATCGTAAGTCGCCCAGTCCACTTCAAACCAATTGCTATTGGCATTAAAATATAAGCGTCCATAGGCATCGCTTCCCATTCCCCATTGTCCACGTCCTTTGGCAGGCATTTCAATTAGCTTTCCATTCCGCCAGGCTAATTTTCTTGATGACTTTGAATTGTACATCCAATTGTCCAATGCGAAGTGCAATGCATTCTCCGCATGTTCAATATTGCTCTGGGCAGCAGTGGCAAAATCGAACAGTTTTTCCCGTTCATCACATCGCAAGTCTCCATCAGTATCCTTACAAAGCCAAAGACCCCCGGTTTCTACCACTAATACACCATCATCCACAAAAGCGATACAGCGCACATTAATCATGTCATCCACGAAAGGCGTGGCTTTGTCCATCACACCGTCCTGATCGGTGTCTTCCAATACCATCACCCGGCTCATCCGTTCATTTTCTCCGGTACCGTCCAGGTCCCTCATGTAAGTGCGTAGTTCACCAACCCACATCCTCCCTTGGTCGTCCCAGTCCACAAAGACCGGATCCTTGACCATGGGTTCAGAAGCAACCAATTCAACCTTGAAGCCCGGGGCCACTTTGAATTGAGCAAGAGATTCCGCCGGGGTAAAAACGGGAACTACATCGGGCGACCATTTTTTCCAGTTTAGAGATGAAATGAGATCTTTCTCACTCGCTTTGTCTCCATTTTGTGAAAATAGAGAAAGGGAAGAAAATGAGAAAACGATTAGAAAAATAATTCTTGGGAAATTCATACTAAATTAAAATAAACCGATCTTACAAAATGCCAACCCTTGAGTCTGCAAAGTATTAAAATTGTATATAAAGAAAAACAATCATTACAGATCGATCCACTTTCTTTCCTCCCATGATTGTATTCCCAATTCCGCCAGTTCGACGCCCTTCGCTCCCGATCTTAAATCGTAGGGAAAGGGTTCGTCCAAAGCGACATGGCGGAGAAAGAGTTCCCATTGAATTTTGAAAGCATTTTCATAGGTAGTCGCGTCTGGCATTTCAGACCAGCCTTCATAAAAGTTGATCGGTTGCTCGATATCCGGATTCCAGACCGGTTTAGGGGTAACTCCAATCCCTTGAGTCTGGCACCCACGCAGGTTGACCACTGCCGAACCTTTACTTCCGTCCACCTGCATCACAAAAAGATCGTCCCGGCGAACCCGCACGGTCCACGAACTGTTAAACTGACAAAGGATTCCGTTTTCCAGTTCCATGGTGGCATAGCAGGCATCATCCGCAGTGCATTGATAGGGATTACCCTGTTCATCAATCCGTTCACCAATGTGAGTGGCTCCCCGGCAGGAGATACTTTTGATCGATCCAAACACATTGTCCACCAGGTAGCGCCAGTGGCAAAGCATATCGATCATGATGCCCCCACCGTCTTCCTTTCGATAGTTCCAACTGGGACGCTGGGCAGGCTGATCCTCATCATGCCCGGTAAATACCCAGTATCCAAATTCTCCCCGGACGGACAGAATCTCTCCAAAGAATCCCTGATTGATCAGAGTCTTCAGCTTCCGAATCCCCGGTAACCATAGTTTATCCTGAACCGCTCCGTTTTTGACTCCCGCATCCTCGCATAGTTTGGCTAAGCGAAGAGCTTCCTCCGTGGTGACCGCGGTGGGTTTCTCACAGTAAACTGCTTTCCCCGCATTCGCGGCCATCTCGACAAAGCGGGAGCGGTGTAGGGTGGAACTGGCATCAAAGAAGATTTGATTATCTGCATCCGCAAGAGCCTTTTCGATATTGGTGGTCCAGCGACGTACACCCGTTTTTTCGGCCAGGGCTTTCAGTTTGTTCTCGTTTCGGCCGGTAAGAATGGGATCGACCGTAATCACTTCATCGGGGGAAACCTGAATGCCTCCCTGCTCACGGATGGCGCAGATCGACCGGATTAGGTGTTGATTGGTTCCCATGCGTCCGGTAACGCCGTTCATAATAATTCCAAGTTTATGTTCTTTCATAATAGATTAAGTGTAATGTAAATAGGATTGTTTGATCGCTTGTAAAAATTCCTGAGGTGGTTTTTCCCACCAACGGTTGGAGAAGACTTCGACTTCGATCATGCCTTTAAATCCGGAATCTTCTACCATTCCCCGGATACCTCGCAGATCAATACAGCCCTCCCCCATTAATCCACGGTCATTGAGTAAATCGGTGGTCGGAGTCATCCAATCGCAGACATGAAAGGAAAAGAGCCGATTAGCTTCTGCTGTGCGCCTGGTCTGAGCTTCCAAATCGGGGTCCCACCAGAGGTGATAAACATCATAGGCAATGCCGACCAACGGATGATTTAATTCATCACAAACATCATTGGCCGAAGCGAGGGAGTTGATCGCGGAACGATCATCCGCATACATCGGGTGCAGTGGCTCAATTGCCAGCTTAATTCCAAGTGATTCAGCCAGAGGCAATGTAGCCGCGATCCCATCCGTGATCTGCATACGCGATTCAACCAGGGATTGGCCGGGCACTGCCCCGCATACCAAAACCACAATGGGTGCACCCAAGGCGGCAGCATCCTCGATCGCTCGTTTATTATCCTCGATGGCATCAAGACGGGATTTCTCCTCGACGGCCGGATAAAATCCTCCACGGCAAAGGGAAACGACCTTCAAGCCGGCAGCCCGAATGGATTTACCGGCTTTCGATGGATCCCGACCCTCCAGCCATTGTCTCCAAACGGTAATTCCGGATACCCCCGCTTGGGCATAATGATCGACCGCTTCTTCCAGGTCCCAACCCTTGGTGGTAATGGTATGCACACATAGACGGGAAAAATCAGTAAGTGGATCGGCATTCATGATGGAAAAGAATAGAAGGGAATATTCATACGCTCGGCAATCCGTAGCGGGCGAATTAATGCCTCCTGCATCCGAGCTCGTTCGTTCCCAGCACGCAGATCAGGACATTCGGGATGGATCTCCGCAGAATCGATCACACCGAGCATTTGTAAAATCTCTGCGGTGCTGTGCTTATACCCGGCAGCACTTCCCTTGTCATCGAGGCGGAAGACCGAATCCTCCAGCGATTGAATGGCTTCGAATAACTTATATACCCGGGAATCAAAATCATCTTTCCTCCAGTATTTTTTGGCTGCACAAATGAGCGGGCATGCGGATACCCCAGCACCTATCAGCAAGGGTAATCCCATGCGGATGGCGGAGGCGATCCCGAAATCATCTCCGCTATGGGGAACGAAGTCCAATCCGAGGTCACGGCACATGGATGCCCAATATAGAAAGTGCGGTTCATCCAGAGTGGAAATTTTTCCACCGACAAATTTCTCATGACCTGCCAATTGGTGCAAAAGCCAGGGATCGAAGGGCGTGGCCCAGGGAACGAAAGCGGGTTCGAGAGCATGAACGAGTGCGGGTACTTCGATTTTTTCAGCAATTTCAAAGTAGGCATCTCTTCGTTTCTCGGGAGCCAAAGCATTCAGAGCCTGTGAGGTCATGATCATAACTTCACAAGGGCGGTGAGCCTGTGCAATTTCGAGATGTGAATGATAACAGGAGGCATCAAAAGCAGTAGGCGATGCCCCCACTGCCGTGACTCCACTTATAAAGGATGCATCGGGGTAAAGAGAGCGGAAGCGTGAGATTACTTCCTCGTAAAGCTCCTTGGATAGATTGAATACATAGCCGGTATCGGCATTCAGTACAAAAGTGATCTCCACCCCAAAGTGATCAGCGCATTTCATCATCCATTGAAGCATCCTTTCAAAACTGCCCCAATCCGGTTGGCCGTCCTTAAATGGAAGTAACGCGGCAACACAAAGGCGGGGATTGGACTGGTCATTCATTAGATCCTCTTCACGGGAATGTGCCCACACGGTTTCGCTCCATTGGGTATCGGGTTGAATTTCATCAGCTTTTTGAATCATATGTTCCATTCTATCAGTTATTCGGACATACCGTTAGGACAGAACTTGCATAATTAGCATTTTTCAGACATTTTATTAGTCTTTATTTGATGAATAAATTTCAACCCATCTTTTTGGAAAACCTACGAATTTCAATTCCAGGCTATTCCATCCTGAGAGTCGCCCATCATCGGCACACCCCCAAAAGCGACTTGGTTGAAGAACATGAACATACTTATTCCCAATTTCTTCTGTATTTAAGAGGTCAGGGAATTCAGACTTATAACGGTGAACCTATTGCAGTAAGACGGGGCGCTTTACTCTATTTTCCTCCAGGCACACGACATGGATTTATCAAATCTATGAAAAGCCCGCCGTTATCCCTGGTGATTAACTTTAAAGAAAATGGAGCTAAAAAATGGCGGGTAAAAAATAAGGTTTTATTACCTGTGACTCTTTCGGAGATAGAAAGTGTACTTAATCAGATGATCCAATCCGTGGATATCCATCAAGCTCATAGTATTGTAGCATCATCCCACATACTACAAATTTTCTCGGTACTATTCAATGTACTCGATGAGGGAAACATAAATAATAGAACGGTTTATCCAGTCACTGAAAAGGTGAGAAGATTGCTAAATGAATTACCGGTTATTCCCAAAGCACCGAATGAAATTGCTAATTTTTTGGGAGAAGATTTAAGTTCACTCAATCGGAAAGTCCGTCGCGAATCTGCCCTTAACCTTGGAATTCTCCTCGATGAAACCCGGCAGAAAAGATCGTACGAAGGATTAAAAAAAGAAAACCTGTCTATTGCCAAAATTGCCTGGGATTGTGGATTCGCGGATCCCAATTACTTTGCCCGGTGGTTTCGAAAAAAAGTCGGCCAATCTCCCCGTCAATGGAGGGAAGGAAATTCATAGAGTATAAAAAATAGCAGGCCGTCTTGAAAATAATCACAGAGGAGCATCTATTTTAATCTTGAAAGGAAAGTTTAATTAGATTCTTTTTTTTTGATGAAATTACTCGTATTATCGTTTTTTTGCTTTTCCACTTTATTGTCCTTTGTAAAGGCCGAACCTGAATCAAAGGAATTGTTTGGAGAGAAGTTTCCAAGCCTTGACCACCTGTCCACCGGAGAATGGTGGAAACGGGCAAGGCCCCCTGAGGTCCTCTCCAAAAAAGGGAAACCGCCCAAGAGAATAATTGAATTAAATGTTCCCCGTGATGAGGTGGTTGCCTTTGCCCTCTACACGCAAGATAGTGGAACCCTCAAATTGACCGGACAACTTTATCCTCTGATGCCGGATGAATCACGGGAAGTTCGTTTGGAAACCAAGCAGGGAAAACAGTGGAAGGAAATTTCGAAAGTCAAGATCACCTATCCCGGATGGAGTGCACACTTTCGGATTACAAACTGGGACTCTACAAAGGATATTCCTTACCGGGTTAGGCATGGTAAAAAAGCTTCTTTCGAAGGTTTGATAAGGAAAGATCCAGTTCACCAAGAAACAATTGTGGTCGGAAATCTATCCTGTAACTCAAGCCGCACCAAGGGACCCCGTCCTCAAATTATTGAAAACCTAAAGGCGATTAATCCCGACATGCTCTTCTTTGCCGGTGATCAAACCTATCACCATACTGAACACACCGCAGGCTGGATCGAATTTGGTCTACAGTTCAGGGATCTGATCAAAGACCGACCCACCGTCACCATCCCGGACGACCATGATGTGGGGCAGGCCAACCTATGGGGAGAAAGTGGCATTGTCGCCACTTCGCCCGCAGGAAACAGCGGTGGTTATTTTTATCCAATCCCTTATGTCAATATGGTGCAACGTCAGCAAACCTGGCACTTACCCGATCCGGTGGATCCTAAAAAGGTAAAAAGAGGGTTGGAAGTTTACTTTACCCGTTTACGAGTAGGTGGGATTGATTTTGCGATTTTGGAAGACCGTAAATTCAAAACCGGACCCGCAGGCAAGATACCTAAGATGGGCCCCCGCCCCGATCATATTAATGATCCCGCTTATAACCGGGATGCCGTTAACCTGGATGGCTTGGTCCTTTTGGGAGACCGACAGCTCAATTTTCTCTCCAACTGGAGTCAGGATTGGGAAGGTGCCCAAATGAAAGCAGCGCTTTCTGCCACGGCTTTCTGTGGTGCGGTTCACATTCATGGAAATCCGAACAGTCGCCTCCTCGCGGACCTTGACAGTAATGCCTGGCCCCAAAAAGGTCGAAACAAAGCTCTACATGAACTCAGGAAAGCCATGGCCACCCACCTATGTGGAGATCAGCATTTGGGAGTGGTCGTCCAACACGGAATTGACTCACACCGCGATGGTCCCTTTGCCTTTACCAGTCCGGCAATTGTCAACACAATATACGGTCGATGGTGGAAACCGGAGGATGAAAAACCCGGCCCCCGCCCCATTCCGAATTCTCCTCTCCCCTGGACCGGAGATTTTGAGGACGGTTTGGGTAACAAAATTACCATGCATGCCTATGCCAACCCCGAAGACCGAAAAAATGAATTAAAAAGAGCGGATGGTTTTGGTGTCGCCCGGTTCCACAAAAAGAACCGCACCATCACTTTTGAATGCTGGCCCCGCTTCTCCAAAGTGTCCGATGGAGATAAAGTCCAGTTTCCCGGTTGGCCGCTTACTTTTAAAATGACTCAGAATGACGGCAGAAAAGTAAAAGGCTGGTTGCCCAAGCTTACATTTACTAAGCCAAATCCGGTGGTTCAGGTGATCGAGGATAAAACTAAGGAGATTCTCTATACTGTGCGCGTTCAAGGTAAGAACTTCCAACCAAAGGTATACTCTACAGGCAAGCACACAATTAAGGCCGGTTTGAACACACCTCAGAAAGTCATTTCAAAAGACCTACTACCACAAAAAGACCGCAAAAAAGCGGGCAGTTTAAAGGCTTCTATATAAGTTATTTTTTTCCGTGACCGGAATCTAATCTCCTTGATTTGGCCGCAAGGAGTTCCTTCTTGTTCCTGGATTTCAAAAAGGCAATGAGATCCCTCAAATCTAAAGGAGCCAAGGTCAAGCCCAAGGGGGGCATTGCTGAAATGGGGGGAGAAATGGTGGAGATATCTTCTTGTTTGAGTTGAGTTTCTTTTCCGTCGGGGGATACGAGAACCAATGTTGCATTGTCTTCGGACTCTTCTGCGATTCTACCCACTAAAGTAATTCCGTCTTTGGTGGAAACTGTAGAAAGTCCATAACCCGGAGTGATTTCCGCACTTGGATTAACCAGGGATTCAAGTAATTTATCGGAACTCAGTCGATCCCCCACCAAAGATAATGGAGGCCCCTGCACACCGCCCTCTTTATCAATTTGGTGACATTGCATACAGGCACCCTGATTCCTAAAGACCTTATCTCCCCGCAAGCTATCTCCACCATAAAGGCTGAGAACATGGATTCGAGCGGGTTCACCTGCCGCGTAAGTAGCGGCCACCTTTTTAGATTCTGCGTGGTCGTTTTTCGAAAGGAACAAATATAAGTCCAGCCACAATTCTGGACGTAGTTCCAACTCCCTCTTTTGCCAAAGCTCGATCATTGTATCCGGTTTTTGTAAAACATATCGGTTTAAAACTTGGCGAGCCACCAATAGTGTGTCTTTTTCAATCGCCTTCATGGATAGCTCGTCCATATCGGGAAGGTTTCGGTTTAGGCAAAGCTCAAATGCTGTTGCCCGTACTTCTTCACTTTCATCGGTAAGTAAAGACTTGAGAAGTTTATTGTCTTGCTCGCTCTCTAATTCGCCCAGACTTCGTAAGTTGGCTACCCGAACCTGAGGGTCAAGTTGTTCATCCTCAATTTGTTTCCTCAGGATTTCAGCATCAATGGACAGGCCGGCTTTTTGGGCAAGGTTTGTGGCCAGTGAAAGAAGTTCGGGATCGCTTTCTTCGAGTAGAAAAGATCTTAAATCTTCACCGAGTACCTGGGTCAGGTTACTCATCGAGGAAGAAATTGCTGGCATTGGCCGGTAGTGACCGAGGACTGGATCAGTATCTAATTTCATCCCCCACCTCATTAAAGCCTGGAGTGCAAAAGAACGAATTTCCTTGTCAATTTTGGGATTCGAACAAAACCCGAGGAGTCTTCGGGCCGATTCATCTGTGCCTAATCTAAAGTTTGCGGCCACAATTCGATATTGAATATAAAATGAATACTCACTCGGATCGATCAATGCCAATTTTTTCCCTGCTAAACCATCCAGCGCAACAGTATCATAAACTGCCCGTATTGCCTCGATACGAACGGGAGTACTAGTGTCCTCCAAAAAAGTCATCAGTCCGGCATTAGCAGTTCGGCGGAGGAGAATAACCGCGGTCAATCGTTGTTCTTCCGATTTTGATCCAGCGAGTGCGATAAGCTGTTCGGGAGACGCGATTCGATCCAGAGCGGAAATAAAAGAATGCCTGAGAACAGGGTCGAAATCAGCCCCTTTGTTTTGTTCAACCGAGTGGAGAAGTGCCGAAACTAATACCGGGTCCGATTTGCTGCCTATTCGGCCCAGGGAAAGTGCTGCGAGAGAAGCCACCCGGGGAGAGGGATCTTTCAAAAGTTCCAGAAGAGAACTCCCCAACTTCAGCAAGTTAGAACTCCCGGCCACCCTCGCCGCATTGGCACGAATTTCAATCTCCTTATTTTCGAGCATTTTCAAAATAAGGGGTGTGACAGATTCGGAGTACCCATTTCTTGCCAATTGACCCAGTCCCCAAATCGAATGAAGTTTAGCCAATAAGGAAAATTCTTTATCTCCCAAAATTTCGTTCAATTTCGCAACCGCAACTTCTCCTTTTTCAACCATGGCAAATTGGGCAGATTGACGAATCCTCTGATCTGCATGATCAAGAAGACCAGACAGTTCCGGTAATGAACGATGACTAAAACCATCCGACATTAACTGGGCAACTGCTTTTCCTACTCTTTTAAGTTCTTTGTCCTTAGGACGAATCACTTGAACAGAACCGTTTTTATTGACCGACCAGCCTCCCCCATAATCAGCAAAATACAAATTTCCATCATAGCCTTGAGCCACATCTGATATCCCAACATTATCAACCAATGTTTTACTCGAAGCCAATTTAAACCCGGCTCCTTTTTCTTTTAATTTTGCAATCCACACCTTGCACCTAGAGGGCGAACCCTTGTAGTCGGTCATTAAAAAGCTGTTTTTTACATCTGAAGGTAAAGTTTCTCCCGTAACCCAAGTCACTCCCGATGGACCATTACCAAGATGGCCAACCGGAGAATATATCCACTGGGGCTGATCTTTAGAAAAAGTTTCAAACATTTCCTCCCCGACCCAAACCGATTTGCTGATATGAAAATCTCCCCAGTCCAAGTCTTTCACATATTGATGAGCTGACTGATGGGACATATCCCACCCGGAGTCCGAATTTTCCAAGACATAAACAATTCTGGATTTATCTCCAATATCACCATTGTTATCAAAGGTGAAAAGATTGCCATGATTATCGAAGGCGAGCTCCTGTGGATTTCTTAGCCCATGTGCCAACACCTCAAAATTAGTGCCATTCGACTCGCATCGGAAAACGGCTCCACGACCCGGAGCCGATTGAACTTCGCCCTGATCATCTACCACATGATAACCTCGATCTCCCACGCTAAAATATAACCGACCATCAGGACCTCGAATAATACCGTGCAGGTCATGCCCAGTAAAAGAAATCCGCACCCCGAAACCATTGACCAATTTTTCATTCGTGTCCGCAATGCCATCCTCATTTGGATCAGTTAATTTCCTGAGTGCTGGAATACAGGTAAAGTATAGAGCATCTGACTCGGCTAATATTGAAAATCCAATTCCATCCAGAGTTTCATTAAAATCATCGGAATAAACCGTTCTTTCATCCGCTACTCCGTTTCCATCTCTGTCTTGTAATCGAAGAATACGTTCCGGCACACTGGTGTACCATTCCATGGGAATTTTATCCGAGAAATCCTGGTATAACTTCATGCGATCCTCGAGAGTTTTGGACTGAAAATCTCGAGCGATCATATATCGGGCACCTCTAAGATCTTGTACACCAAATTTAAACCGATTGGCCTCGGCCACAAAAACCCGTCCTTTAGGGTCAATATCTAAACTTGCCGGATTTTCGACATGAGGGTAACTCGCCCAAGTGTAGCCTTCATATCCGGAGTGTATAATCGTACCTCGGAAAGGGGATGCTTTGTTCGAAAGTTGTGGCAATTGTGCAGTCGGAGTGAGTACAGGCGAAGCCAGCAGCAGATTAGTAAAGATACTGTAAAATAAAATTATTCGAATAAGCATAAATCAGATTAAATTAAACATAATATGTTATTAAAAATCAACAAGAGAACACGGACTATTTGTTAACTAAATGTAAAAGTTTCGTCATGACCTTAGAAATTTTCTCTCTCCATTCGAATTTTGATTATAAAATAAAAGTATGTAATTTCATATTAAAAAAACAAGATTACAGATTGATGATTTATTATATCTGGCATACTATCATAAGCAAGGAGTAGAAAGAAATGTTCAACTGCTCTGAATAACACATTATCGAAACTTTTTTTCACCCATTATTCAAATGACAGAAAATCCTTATTTTTCTTATGCAGAAGCTTTTGAAAGAATAACAACAGAGGGAAAAAACTTACCTCTTGGAGGAATTCCTTCGGCGAAGAGGAAAAAACCTACTGAAGGGTCACCGGTCGTTTTGATTATGTCTCCCCATCCAGATGATGAATGTATTATTGGAGGGTTCCCCCTTCGTTTAATGCAGGAAACGGGTGTCCATGTGGTCAATGTCGCAGTCACACTGGGCAGCAATCCAGAACGTAAGGAGGAAAGACTCAACGAACTGAAAGAAGCTTGCGATTGGATTGGGTTTGAACTTCAGGAAACTCAACCCAAGGGCCTCGATAAAATTAACCTCGCGAGTCGAAAAGAAAATCCAACCGAGTGGGCGGAAGCAGTTAAAACCATCGTTGAGATTATAAAAAAATGGAACCCGCAGGCAATTTTCTTTCCCCATGCAAGTGACTGGAATCTAACTCACATAGGAGTCCATCAACTAACTTTGGATGCACTCTCTTGCCTGCCCACAATCAAAACTATCCTGGTCGAGACTGAATATTGGGGACAGATGAAAAACCCGAATATAATGGTGGAAATTTCGACTGTTCAATTATCAATGCTTCTATCCGCACTCTCCCATCATCGAGGAGAATTAATTCGCAATCCTTTTCACCTAAGACTCCCCTCATGGATGCAGGACAATGTTAGGCTTGGAGCAGAGGTTGTTGGTGGACAGGGCGGACACTCCCCCTCTTTTTCTTTTGCCACCCTTTATCGCGTGAATCAATGGAACCAAGGGAAAATGAGTCCTGCTTGGCTCGGTGGCAAATTGCTGGCCAGTGAAGAGAATAGTAAAGAGATACTATTTTCGAAGTAATCGGATTAACTAAATCGGAAAAGGTTTCCTCTCCCTCCTCCGGGCATTTGTCGCTGGACACTTAGCACTCCGACTTGATTTCCTTCAAAAAGGAATCAATTGATGTGTTACTCTTAAAAATTACTCTTCGGGCAGTCCAACCGCTTTTTCGTTCAGTGCCGAACTTCGACTTGTTCAACAAACTATTCGGGTCCTAGGCGGGAAAGGATTTGGTCGAGAATATGATCGGGGCATTGATCCACAGATATAGACAAAGCTTCACCCGGTTCCGGTTCCTCCAAGGTGTCCAATTGACTACGGAGTAAACTGGCGGGCATAAAATGATTTTCTCTCATGCGCATCCGCTCAGTCAGAATCGATTCCGAAGCATGTAAATAAATGAGCTGTACCTTCCTTCTCTCTACTCCGAGAATTTGTCTCCCGCTCTTTGTAAGGGCGGAACAACTTACCACTACTCGATCTCCCCGGGAAAGATATTGATCAGCCGCTATCCGAATATCTTCAAGCCACGGAATACGGTCCCCTTCGCTTAAAGACTCACCATTCGCCATCTTCTTCTGATTCGCAGTTGAATGAAAATCGTCCCCTTCGAGAAAATCAGTTCCCAATTCCTTCGCCAACATCTGCCCTAATGTGCTTTTCCCCGAACCGCAAACTCCCATAATAATAAAGATCATAACTCGTATTCAGTTAAAATTTCCACTAGAACTCCTACAGGTAAACGGTAGTCACTTGCGTGTTAGACCATAGGGAAAATCCGTGAACCAATCAGACAGACTATTAATCCGGTCACCGCCATGATAATTCCCATCACTGTATTTGTTTTCAGCATTTCCGACTCCGTCATTCCGCTCATTTTACTAATTACCCAGAATCCAGAATCGTTCATCCAACTGATCGGCTTGGAACCGCACCCAATCGCGATGGCAATGTAAACCGGATGATAAGTAAGTACAGAAGCAGCTGCAATGGGAGCGACCACACCGACCGCGGTAATCATCGCCACAGTGGAAGACCCTTGGGCGGTCCGCACGATCATGCAGATCAAAAACCCGACAATCATTAATCCGGACTCCGTCGCGGGGAGAGAATTTTCGATACTTCCTGCAATCCCAGTTTGACGGAGAACATGACCGAATGCACCACCCGCACAGGTAATCAACACAATTACCCCCGCATCTGCAATAGCCCCCTGAATCGATTGGGCAACGCTTTCCTTGGTGCTCCCGGGTCGTCTGGCCAAAAGAACAATTGAAAAAACTGCGGCCACGGTTAAGGCAATATCCTTGTTTCCAAGAACCCGAACGAGGGGTTCGATCGTGAGCATCCAGGCGGGTTGAACCTCCATGTTAGCGAACAGCAAACTGAAAACAGTTCCTCCAGCAAGTAAGAAAAGAGGAATTAGAATGGGCAGAACCGAACTTAGTAAACCCGGTAATTCCTCTGCTTTACGATCCATCATTGCTTTTAATTGAGCCTTGGTCAAATCCGCTGATTCGCGTAATGGGATGATAATCCGGGTACTGATAAACCGGGCCCAGACATAGCCCGATGCAGTGGTAAACACGCCCACAATTGTACCGCATATAATTGCCAGACCAATATCCACTCCCAATTCGTAGGCAACAAACAAAGGCCCGGGCGTAGGGGGGACTAATGAATGTGCCATCGTGCCACCGGCAATGATTGTCAGTATGTACAGCAGGTAATTACGGCCCGTTTTTAAATGCATGGCTTTCCCCAAAGGCATCATCAAATAGAAAACGGTTTCAAAAAAGACCGGAATTCCAAGGGTGAATCCACTGGCGATAAAGGCAACCGGGGCATTCTTCTCTCCAAGCAAATTACGGATTCCCAAAACGATTCGTTCTGCGGCCCCACTTCTCATCAGGCACTGCCCCACAATTGCCGCCATCGCAATCATAATTCCGATTTTCAGACAGGTACTTCCAAATCCGGAACCCACCCGCTGAGCAATGTTACGGGATGAAATGGAACGGGCCTCATTGATTTGGGTATGATGAATTATCCGGTCTTTAATTTCAGGTAAAACTTCGGAGGAAATCTCCCCGTAACGAACCCCCAGTTCTTTTTCGAGTGTTTTTTCCTCCTCACTCAGATTTGATGAAGGAAGTAAAGTGAGTACCCCCACGGAAATTTCCTCTAGTTTTCCATCGGATTCATTCGGGCGAAGTAAGAAAATAGACCCTGAAATAATTTTCTGGTTTTTAGAAGCCTTTAATGCCACACGATCACTGACCACATCCGTGATTCGGACCGCTTCTGACTTGAGGCAATGATGATAGACCGCTTCCTTTTCGGTGAAGGCAGCCACAATCAAAGAACCCAGGATCAAAGCGAGAAACGCATGAAGCCTAAAAATTAAAATACTGCCGACCACAATCACCATGCCGATCAGCAATAAAAGAATCGGACTCATGGTTGCAGAATTACTTTCATCAATCCGGGTTCGCGTTGATACAGTCGTTCAAACCACGAGGGTCCTTCCTCAAGGGAAACGGTTGCACTGATCAACGGGTCCACCTGAATCGAACCGTTGGACATCAATTCTATACATTGGGGATATTCCCCCGCGGAGGCACAGGTCCCCAAAAGGGAAAGTTCGCGGGTGACCACCGCTTGTAGTGGAAGATCAACTTCGGGGGCGAGATTACCAACCAAAACAACTGAGCCACCTTTTCTCACTGTATTGATCGCAGTCTGAACTGTGGGAGTCGAACCGACCACTTCAAAAGAGGAGGCAACCCCCCGGCCCTGTGTCTGGGCAAGAATTTCTTCCTCCACATCCTTATCCTTGGAATTAATGGTATCAGTCGCTCCCAGCCTGCGGGCAAGCTCCAGACGGTCCTCATCAATATCCACCGCAATTACCTTCTGACATCCTGCCGCTCGGAGGGCCTGGACAACAAGTAATCCAATCATGCCCGCACCCACAACCAAACAAGTATCTGCCGGAGCAATCGTAATCCGTCCCACCGCATGAACCGCAACTGAAACGGCCTCAATCATTGCCGCATGTTCGAAAGGAAATCCGGTTGGCAATTGATATAAAATATGGGCTGGTGCGGTTACAAACTCGGCAAATGCTCCGTGCCTGCGGTACTCCCCACAAGACACTCCCAGTACCATCCGGTGGTCACAAAGATTAACCTGCCCTTTTTTGCAGTAGTCACATTCTCCGCAATAAACTGTGGAATCAAAGGTGACCCTGTCCCCAATTGCAAAACCGGTAACGCCGGACCCGCAGGACTCAATTATTCCGGCTGCTTCGTGCCCCATAATGAGCGGGGGAATACGCCGACCACTGCTTCCGTCAAAGCCATGCACATCGCTTCCACAAATCCCGCATGCCTTCACCCGGATCAACACCTCATTCTCACCATGCTCCGGTATCGGGCTGTCCTGAATTTCAAGCCTCTTGGGTGCGGTGAGCATCATGGATTTCATAAACTACTTTGCAAATTGGAAATGTTAGAATCCGTTCCCCTTAGTCGATGTCTTAATTCTCATCAGGTACATATCTGCGGTCATGTAAAGGGTGGAACCATCATCTCCAAATGCACAATTGGCGGTGCGTTGGCCAGTAAGAATAGTACCCAGATGTTTGCCCTCGGGGGAAAATACTAAAACTCCTCCGGGTCCGGTCGCCCATATATTTCCATCCACATCCACTTTCATACCATCATTCCCGCCCTGACGGTCGGGATGCTTTTTTCGGTATTGAGTAGAATCGAAGAAAATTTCCCCCTTTTTCGCCATTCCATTTTCTTTCAGTTCATAGGACATCCAAATCGGACGAGGACCGTGGGAATTGGCCACATACAAAGTTTTTTCATCCGGGGACAAAGTGATTCCATTGGGTCGTTCAAGATCTTTTCCAACCAATGCAACTTTCCCGTTTTTACGAAGAATATAAACTCCCTGGAAATCAATTTCACGCTTGGGATCCTTTTCTTTTTGCACCAATCCATAGGGTGGATCGGTAAAATAGAGTTCCCCTTTTTGATTGTACGCGAGATCATTGGGGCTGTTGAAACGTTTCCCTTTATACTTTCCGGCCAAAGTTTCAAAAACTGGCAGGGGAGAATTAGTCGACGCAGTCATGCGGGCGATCCGGCGGTCTCCGTGCTGGCATATGATCAAATTGCCCTTTTCATCCAGAGTAAGACCATTGGAACCCGATTCCCCCGCCCGTGATTTATTCGGAGTGTATCCAGAAGGATCAAGGTACACACTCGCCCCCTCTCCTTCCTTCCATTTATAAATCTTATTGGCGGGCACATCGGAATAAAGAAGAAAATCACCTTTTGAAACCCACACTGGTCCTTCCGACCAGACATATCCCTCGGCAAGAATTTCAATTTTCGCATCCTTTGAAATAAGTTGATTAAAGGAGGGATCCAAGCGTTCAATCGATCCAGTGGTGCGATAGTTTTGAGCCCCAAGAATCGAGCTACTGGTACTGAATAATGAACATAGACTGAAGATGATTGAATTTTTCATGGTAGAATAGTGATTCATTTCTCAACGCCATTCCGCTGCCCAGTCATGGGTGTGAACCTGACTTTCAATATGCCATTCACGGAGTTGATCCAAAAGTTTTTGCTTCACTCCACTTGCGGCAGGTTCATCCCACAAATTCACCACCTCATCTGGGTCATCTTTCAAGTTAAACAACTGACCACATTTCATATGAAGGAAATGAACTAATTTCCATTCTTCATTTCGAATCATGCTCATAAATTCTGTTTCCGTTAAGATACCATCTTTGATCTGCTCCGCATAAACATACTCACGGGGCGTCCAGTCTTTTCCCTGAATTGCGGGTAAAATAGACTGTGCCTCGAAAGTGTGCGGAACCTCAATCCCGGCCATCTCGAGTATAGCTGGCCCGATATCCATATGCTGACAAAGACCTTCAATGGAACGCCCGCCCTTATAAATATTAGGTGCCCACACCACCATGGGCACACGGGTGACCAGGTCGTACATTGTCCATTTCTGACTGTGTCCGTGATCAGTCAGGCAGTCTCCATGATCCGAAGTGAATATAACAATCCCATTTTCCAGATAGCCCTGCCTTTCAAGAGTCGTTAAAATTTCCCCAACCTTCTCATCAATCATACTCACATTCGCGAGATAATGGGCCCGTTGACGGTGCCGCTGCTCGCGACTGGGTTCAAGATCCAGCACAACCGAGTCATGATCGACTTCATTATTATGTTGCCGCAGGCCCTTCAGGGGCTCCGGAAGGCCGTCCAACTCCTCCTGACTCACCTCCATTAAAGGTAGGTCTTTTTTCAGATAAGGTTCGCTGAAACGCTTGGTCGGATCATAAGGCGGATGTGGTCCAGGAAATCCGATCTGTAAAAAAAGAGGTTCTGTTTTGGGGTAGCTATTCAACCACCACGTGGCCGTATCCCCCACAAACATATCGGGGTGCATATCCTCGGGTAGCTCCCAGTCGAATGCTCCCAATGCATCTTTGTAATCTGCTCTTTTTCGATACGATTCACGCTGTTGCTTTACCAATCCACGTGCTTTTAATGCTTTATCCCACTCATCAAAAAAATAGCGCTCCTCCAGGTAACGGTCCTTGTTCTCCACCACATAACGCTCATGAAATCCCAAGGGCGTGTGATAGGGGTAGCTGTGCATCTTACCCACATTGACGCAGCGGTAACCGGTGTCCGACAATTTCTCAATCCACGAACGCTTCCAGGAGTCCGCATTTTTAAAGATACCAGTAGTGTGCGGATAATATCCAGTAAATAGACTGGCTCGAGCGGGGGCACAGGAGGCGGCAGTAATAAAGCAATTATCAAAAGATACCCCCTCATTCACAAGTCGGTCCATATGCGGAGTGTCCATATGATCATTACCCAAGGCGGCAATCGTATCAAAGCGTTGCTGATCCGTAATAATAAATATGATATTGGGCCGAGTAGTCATAACAGGATTATCGTAATTAATAAGGGTAATGGAAATATATGTCGGTTTGCACACATTTTCTTACAAAATTCCTAATTATCTTTTTATAAAGACAATACAAAAGAGGAAACGAAACCCTCTTGTATCATAATAACACCCTTACAGAGCTTACTCTGCCTTGTACTCGAAAGTGGATAGAATGACCGGATCCGGATACTTGACTAAATTAGAAGATACACAGGTGGACTTGAAGGGTAACTTAAAATCATCAAAGAGTGAAGCACCACGCTGGACTTGTTTAGGGGAGAGTCGACTGGCGAGCGAGCAATGGGGATCCCACTGAGCAGTCCGGTAAAATTTATTCATTGATGAAAACCCGGCATTCTCATCATGTAAACTGTGAAGTTTAGTTAGTGGTTTTGATTTTTCCGGGGAAAGAAAGAGTACGCCCCGGTCCTCAAAAAAAGCCAGATTTTCAAAATTGATCTCAAATCTTTTTTGGCCTTCCAAAAATCCCCAATCAACTTTCTTTGGGCCGCTAATTTCTCCATAAACCAAAGTTAAATGAGGAGTGAATTTTTTTTCAAATGCACGGCAGGGAATCTTATTTTCCGATATTTTTTTCCACATATCTTGAATAGTGGCATTTGTAATGTCGTCAAAGTGGACTTCAAGGGAATAAGGCATAATGGTAGAGTATAATATTTAGAAATGTAAGTGTACGAGCTTTATCTAAAAGTGCGATCAGTTGCAACGATTCTAATTTCACCCAATCAGTTCATTACAGATCGGTTAATTATTGTTTAAATCACTACAATTCGAATTCAACTCCTAACCCGAAATGAAAGAAATCTTTTAGCCCCTGATCCCCTGCTAAGTTAAGATCACGATCAATGGCCCAACTTTGGTTGATATGACCAATAAGGGAGAAGTTTTCGGTGATTAACTTTCCAACGCCCAAGTTTACCGAAAAGAAATTCATTCCGTTATGCCCGTCCGATACATATCCCTCGTTCCAGCCAAAAATGCCAGACAACGAACATTCGAACTCGTCACTTGGATTAAAAAGCTTAGTGTTTGACCATTCAAAAAAGGTTCCCTCGGCATCCATTGAGTAATAGGCATCCAATGAAGTTTCAAAAGCAAAAGGCAACTCCCCGTAACTGATGCCTGCAGACCATTCATCATCTGATTCATTATCCTTGGCAAAAACTAAATGGGTATATCCTGCATAGAATTGAAAGCCATTAATTTCCTGAGTAAAAGCGAGGTTATATTGCACCTCGTCATACTGGTGGTTAGAAGATCTCCCATACCAGACTCCACCCGAGAAATGATCATACCCTACCTCCAGTGAGCCTGCCCAAAGGGATTTACCATTTAAGGCGTCCCGTCCTTCAGAGAAGTAAAGGCTCTCCCAACCGGTGTGCGCATGGGCTTCAAAGGATTGATGAGCGTGAATTTTCTCAAAGGGTTTACTGGTCTCCGATTCGTGGGCATGACACAAAAAACGAGAGGCGAGTAGAATCAAAACGGGAATGGAATGACAAATTTTCAAGAATTTCTTAAACAAAGCAAACGGTTAACCCGCAAGTAAAAAAGGAATAACCCCCCAACCACTTACCTGTTCACCAATCAAAAATAATAATGAATTTCGGCTTCTCAGCTCCAGTCCACCCAACGAAAGAAGATAAAAGAAATTAAGGAGAAGATTTTTTGATATTGTAAACTAATTTAATGCCTGAACAGAATCGAATTTACTTTGCGATTCCAAACCATTCCTTGCTCGATCCTCCGTGCATAAAAAGGCGATCCTCCGCACTTGCTAAAATCATTCCAACCATAGCATTCCCGATTGAGGAATACCCTAGGTACTGGTCTCCTCCAATATTTCTCTTCCCGCCAAAAAAAGCAGCTCCCCCCTCGGGTAGGCGACTCAGTTCAAGATACGGCAACCAGGTCTTCATTACGTCGCTGTGCTCTGTTGAAGCCCCCATTTTAATACCGGAAAATCCATAAATTAAACCGATCGAAGACATCGCATGTGCATGGCGCATTCTTCCATTTAAACGGACCAGCGCATCCGCTAAGGATTGAGCAAATTCCACTTCCCGGTCTGCAACAATGAGTGCGGTGACCATCGCACCAGTTCTAGCCGCAATATCCGGACTCCACCGAGCTCGTGAGGAATAGCCCAAAGCACCAGTCTTAGGGTCAACAGACTTCTTCACCTCGGAAAAAGAATCACGCCATGATTTTTCATTAATTGGATATCCACACTTTTCAGCCAGAGCCCAGGCCAAATGTGCCTGAACATTGATTACAATCAAGCCACCGCCGCTGTAAGGAATCGAGTAATGGTGACCCATTGTCCCCTTCTCGGTCACTCTCTTGGCAAGCAAATCACAGCATTTCTTGAGCGCGCTGAAATAAGTTTTATCACCAGTGGCTAATTGATATTCCGCAAGAAAGATTCCGTTGGAAGCAGTCTGCCAATTTTTGGGTCCTTTCTTAGGATCATTTAAATCGATCAAATCAATGCTAGCCTTCTTTACAAACTCGATCCCTTTCTTGACCGAGGACAGATGAGAGGGGTCATTATTTGCCAAGAGCACCAATCCGCAAAATGCGGTGGTATAAACATCCGCATCTCCGCCCACCCCCGGTTGCCAACGGCCCGATTTTTGCTGAATCTTAGCCAGGTGATTTGAAATATCTGCTAGAAACTTTTTTCTTTTGGGACAGGAAATTGGAGCTGTCAGCGAGAAAGACTGACTGAAAGGTAGCTTAACAGGTAAGGTAATTAACTCGGAGCCTCTTCGAACCTGAAGAGATAAAAGTGGGTTGGGTAAGCAAGAATTGAGATTCAAACTTACACCCAAAAGGGCCTGTGGTCCTTCTAGTCCAGTGTCAGTTTTTTTTGAAAACGGCTTGGGAAACTTTCCCGCGATCCGTACCAATCGATCACCAACTAAAAGTCCCCCTCTCTCCGCAGTCCCACCCTTACCCACATCCATGATAAGGATTTCTTTATCCCCATCTTTCAATCGACCGGTTGCCTCCAGTACTCCTAACGGAAAATCATGATGATCTCCGTTTTTACTGTTGATCAACTTCGGTCGATAAACTGACTGACCGCAAAGAAAAGCAGAAGCGAAAAGGCAAATGGCGAAGCAAGATACAAAAACATGCATTCGCTCATTTTTTGGGTTCAGGCCTCCGTGGCAAGAGAATACAAGACTAATTAAAAACTCTGCTTAACCAAGCTTCGAGAAAACCGCGGATAAAGTATCCTTGGCATCGCCGAATAACATGTTGGTGTTATCCTTAAAATAAAGAGGGTTCTCCACCCCGGAATAACCCGCAGCCATACTTCTTTTCAACGCAACGACCGATTTGGCATTCCAAGCCTCGATCACAGGCATCCCGGCAATCGGACTAGACGAATCCTCGAGGGCGGAAGGATTAACAATATCATTTGCACCGACTACTAATAAAACATCCACCTCGGGCAGGTCTTCATTGATCTCGTCCATTTCAAATACGATATCATAGGGTACATTAGCTTCAGCAAGCAAAACATTCATGTGCCCGGGCAGTCGACCAGCCACCGGGTGAATCGCAAAACGAACATTCACATCCTGCCCTCTCAGTGTCTCAGTAATATCTTTGACCACATGCTGAGCCTGAGCCACCGCCATTCCATATCCTGGCACGATCATGACTTCCTTCGCTTCTTTTAATTCCTCCGCCACCTCGTCCGCAGTGGTCTCGGTAATCGATCCTTTAATCTCCGATGCGGTAGCGGCACTGCCTCCGGCAGTTCCAAATCCTCCGAAAATTACATTTGCCAAACTCCGATTCATCGCCTTGCACATAATATAGCTGAGAATTGCTCCGCTACTTCCAACCAATGCCCCAGTAATAATAAGCAAATCATTTTTGAGCATGAATCCAGCCGCTGCTGCCGCCCATCCAGAATAACTATTCAACATCGAAACGACCACGGGCATATCCGCCCCACCAATTGCCACGATTAGATGGACACCAAGGACGAAAGAAATCCCCATGACAATTAATAGGCTGATCAACGCCTGATCGTGTCCCTGGTCGATAAACTGAGCACCCAGCCAAATAGAGGCACCAAGCATACCCAAGTTGAGCAGGTGACGACCGGGTAAAAGCATGGGCTTACCACTCAAGGATCCCCGCAACTTTCCAAAAGCAACCACAGATCCCGTAAAAGTAACTCCTCCAATAAACACGCCCAGTAAAATTTCAATCTCATGAATCAATTTATTGGTTCCAGTGAGCTCAATATCGCTCGGATCAATAAAACTAACTACGCCCACCAGAACCGCAGCCAAACCGACAAAGCTATGTAAAATGGCAACGAGTTCGGGCATTGAGGTCATCTCCACTCTCTTCGCAAGAACAGCACCGATCACTGCCCCACCAAGCATTAGGGGAATCAATAGTTTAAAATTTTCCACCTCGCCACTGGCAAATGTAGCTAAGATTGCCAGGGCCATACCAAGAATGCCATAGATATTTCCTTTTCGGGCGGTTTCCTGTTTGGACAACCCACCCAAGCTCAGGATGAAAAACAAACCCGAGACGAGATAAGCCATAGTGATCAGTCCTTCTGTCATTCCTTACGAAACATTTTCAACATTCGATGGGTCACCAAAAACCCACCGGCGATGTTAATCGTAGCCAAAAAGATCGCCACCCCTGCAATCCATGGATTGGAGCCGGACACGAAAAGCATTCCACCTATCACAATAATTCCACTTATCGCATTGGTTACACTCATTAGAGGAGTGTGTAAGGAGGGGCTCACATTCCAAACCACCATGTATCCTACGAAACACGACAGCACAAATACGGTTAGCTGATCAAGAAATTCACTTTCACCTTTCCAGCCCAAGGCCAGCAGAAGCACGCAGAGTCCGCCCAGCATTACTCCGGGAGAAAAGATCGATTTTTTTTCTACGATTGGCTTCACGACCGATGGTCCTTTTGGGCTTTGAACATGCACACTGACCTCCACTTTGGGTGGAGGCCAGGATATTTCACCTTCATCCAAAACCAGGGCACCACGAATAATTTCGTCTTCCAGATTAATAGTAAAATTCTCTGTATTTCCCAGTAAATTAACTAGTTTCACGAGGTTATTGCCATATAGACGGCTGGATTGTGATGCCAATCGCGAGGGTAGATCGGAGTAACCCAAAATAGTCACTCCATGGACAATCTTCGATTCTCCGGGCTCCGTCAGTTCGCAGTTTCCTCCTCCCTCCGCGGCCAGGTCCACAATGACTGAACCGTGCTTCATACTCTTGACCATGTCCCCGGTGATCAATACCGGAGATTTTTTTCCGGGAATCATCGCAGTGGTGATAATAATATCCACCTCTTCGGCCTGCTCGGCAAACAGCTTCATTTCCGCGTCGATAAATTCTTTGCTCATCACCTTGGCATAGCCACCCGAACCGGCACCCTCCTCCTCAAAATCAAGCATCAGGAATTCACCCCCTAGACTCTTCACTTCTTCCTTCACCGCGGGACGAGTATCAAAGGCCCGAACGATTGCACCCATATTACGAGCCGCTCCAATTGCAGCCAATCCCGCAACCCCGGCTCCAATTACCAACACCTTGGCCGGTGGAACCTTACCCGCCGCTGTAATCTGACCGGTGAAAAAACGACCAAACGCATGGGAAGCCTCGACCACCGCACGATATCCGGCCACATTGGCCATCGAACTGAGCGCGTCCATCGATTGTGCCCTCGAAATCCGGGGCACGCAATCCATCGCTAACCAATTAACCTTTCGTGCCCCCAGCGATTGGAGTAATTTCTCATTACGGGCAGGATAGGCAAAACTGATCAAAGTTGCTCCTTCTTTAAACAAGGTAACTTCTTCATCGGTAGGAGGATTAATCTTGAGAAGCAAGTCTGCTTCACCCCACAACGGGGAAGAGTCATCAATAAGAACAGCCCCCGCTTCTTCATAGAGTTCATCAGTAAAATTAGCCTGTTGTCCTGCACCTGATTGAACTGTGACCTGATAACCAAGCGTCATCAATGAAGCTACATTTCCCGGACTGATTGCTACCCGTTTTTCAGTCGGAAGGGATTCTTTGGGCACGGAAAGTTTCATAAGGGCAAGTTACATCTAATGAATTGGCTGAATGTAGAGGATCTGTAAAGACTAAGTTTACTACTGTCATTCTAATCCTTGCTTTCAAGGACTGAGCCAATCGATATTTACTGCTCGTCTTTTTTATCAAAATGTGAATAATGTTAACAAGTCAAGTGGGAGGACAAAGTTTCACAGGTGGAATACACGGGATTAGAATAAGTGAACAATCGTTCGAATGCTGGCTAAACAAACAAACAACGAACGAAAGAATTCCCTATGAGTGATGAAGAAAACAATGATAAGCCTACGGATAACCGTATGCGCTTTGACGAACTTGAACTTTCACAGCCTATTTTAAAGGCTGTTCAAAAAGCGGGCTATGAACACCCCTCCCCTATCCAGGAACGTGCGATTCCTCCGCTCCTTGGAGGATCCGATTTTATCGGTGTGGCCCAGACCGGAACCGGAAAGACCGCGGCGTTTGCACTTCCCCTGCTCTCCCGAATGGATGAATCAGTTAAAGGTGCTCAGATTCTTGTCCTCGCCCCCACCCGGGAGCTTGCCCTGCAAGTGGCGGAAGCAATCGAAGGCTTTGCTGAAAACCTTCCTAAATTAAGGGTGGTTGCGGTTTACGGAGGTACTGGTTACGGAGAACAAATCCGCGAATTTAAACGCGGCACTCAAGTTGTGGTCGGTACACCCGGTCGAGTAATGGATCATATTGAAAAAGGATACCTCAAGTTAGACAAACTTCAGGCTTTAGTCCTCGATGAAGCCGACGAAATGTTAAGTATGGGCTTCATTGATGATATTGACTGGATCCTCGAACATACACCGGACGATCGGCAAACCGCTCTATTTTCTGCTACTATGCCCAAGCCAATACGAAAATTGGCAGAAAAGCATTTAAACAATCCGGTAGAGGTTACCATCAAGGTAAAGGCGGAAAACTCTCCTAATATTCGCCAGCAATTTATTAAAGTCAGGCAGCACGAAAAAAGAAATATGCTCCTCCGCCTGCTAGAAATTGAACGATTTGAAGCCATGCTTATTTTCTCGCGCACCAAAAACGCGACTATGGAAATTGCCGAAATGCTCCAGGGTAAAGGATATCTAGCCGAACCTCTCAATGGAGACATGCCACAGAATTTGCGCGAAAAAACGGTCGACCGTTTAAAGCGTGGAAAAATTAATGTACTCGTTGCCACCGATGTGGCCGCACGTGGACTGGATGTAGATCGTATCTCTCATGTGCTCAACTATGACGCACCCTTTGACCTCGAATCCTATACACACCGTATTGGGCGGACTGGAAGAGCCGGTCGTGAAGGGGATGCCATTATTTTTGTTACCAACAAAGAAACAAGGATGCTCAATGCGATTGAGCGTACTCTCAAAGTTCCCTGTCAGGAATATTCTTTCCCCACAAAGGAGGAAATGAATGAACGGAAACTGGAAGAATTCTTTGGTAAGATCGAAGAAAATCTCAAAGCCGATTTAGGTGATTATCGTACTGCTATCCAACGTTACCTCGAAGAATCCGGTAAAGATTCAATCGATGTGGCCGCTGCCCTGGCCCATTTAGAGGCAGGTAAACAAGGACTCTATTATGTGGATATGCCCCAACCTGCCAAGAAAAACTCCCGGGACAGTCGGTCCGGGAGAGATCGGGATAGTCGCGGTGGACGCGATAACCGTGGAGGTCGAGAAGATCGTGGAAGACGCAACGAACGAGAAGACCGCGGTGGTGCCCGAAGTGATTCCAACCTGCAAAGCTATCGCTTTGAAGTCGGGGAATTTCACGGAATCCAAAAAGGAGACATTGTCGGAGCGATTGCCAATGAAGTAGGACTAGACCCAAGAAACATGGGGAAAATTAGAATGTTCAAGGATCATACTTTTATGGATCTGCCTTCGGACATGCCCAACGAAATTATGACCGCATTAAAAACGGTTTGGGTTCAGGGTCACCAGTTAAATATTTCTAAGGACAAGGGCAGACCAAGACCGGACAGGGGTGGTGCTGGACGCTTTGACAAACGAAAGAAGTTTGGCAAAGGAGGCGGAGACTTCAAAAAGAAGTCCAAGAGCCGTTTTCGAGACTAATCTTAACTCAAACTATTTTTTCGCGGTAATCCATTGAACCGCATTACCTAACATATCCAAGTACTCCATGGTGGACATGGTGGAATTGTGATGCCCTAAAGTTGTCGAAAATATTCTACCTTTCCCATGGGTATTAATCCATGCACAAGCCTGCGGCTCATTAGGTTTTTTATCTTTCCCATTGTCTCCGTAAGCTAAAACCGTAGTTCCTTCGTAAACTTGTTGTACATTATACAACTCTCCTTCTGGCGTTAACCATCCATCGGGCATCTCCTTCATAATTGGATGATTGGCGTGCTTCTTCACTTTATTAACAGTGATAGCTGCCTTAGGACCATGACCTTTGGAACTGGCACCCAACATCTCCGTCCAGGCTTTCTTCTCTCCTTCTTTGGCAGGTATACTCCAATGATAGGAATGCATCGCACAATGTAAGGCAATTGCCGGCTTTCCAGCTTTGTGAATATCAGTAATGGATTTAACGAATTCAGCATCTTTTTCATGAGCAAAGCAGTGATTGTAAACGATATAATCATAACCATCTGCCCACCCTTTTTGACTCAACTTAGCCTTACTTTTTTTCTCATCCATTTCGAAAAAGATATCCCATTTAGTAGGCACACGCTCGTTGATTCCTTCACTAATAATATTTTTTTGGTTTTTATAATCATGGCAGCATCCCCCCGTGATCATAAAAGCGGACAATGGCTTTTTTTCACTATGATGTTTTCCAAAAAGTGAAAAGGAACTTAATAAAAGAGTAAGAATGAAGAATTTTTTCATGTATTGTTTGAAGTTTAAAAGGTGAAAACAATCGCTTACGCAAAACAATGACCCCATTTTTGACAAGCACTGAATTGCAATCCATGAAAATTTCATAAAATAGATCGGTGTAAAACTGGGATTTTCAAAACGCTATCTGAGAACGGAATCCCTCTTAAAAAAGTTCCCGAATTTTCTATTTAAGGATTGAGTACTGTCCTTCGCATTAGATTAATTAATAATCTATGAAAACCCCACCCGTTCTTTTCGCTTTTTTTCTTTGGAGTGCAATATTTTCCAGTGCTCAGATTGGAAAACTTAAAGTGGGAACTGCCTGCGTTAATATAAGCCCCACTGTTTTCCCCATCCAGTTACGATCCGGTAAATCAAGTTTTGTGCATGACCCACTCCATGTCCGAGCGGTCGCTTTCGAGAACGGAAAAGGCCGGGCCGTCATCTGCCTGATCGATGCCATTGGTATCGGGAGGGAAATGTCGGATATTGCCAAGAGCAAAGCTGCCAAAAAAACGGGATGGAAAACCGAAGAAATGCTTATTTGTGCTACTCACACTCATAGTGCCCCCAAAGGTGGATCCGGTATGCCTGGGCGCGAAGCTTACGAAAAACTCAAGCACGATAAACTCGAAGAAGCCATCGTTCTTGCCATTGAACGCTTGCAACTTGCTAAAATAGGTTTCTCCTCCGAAGACGAACCCTCTGAAGTACGTAATCGGCGCTGGTTTCTAGAACCAGGAAACATGCCGCCGAATCCTCTCGGTGAAAAAGACCAAGTCAAGACCAACGCCGGTCGCAACCACCTAGTCAGGCCAGCAGGGCCGATCGACCCTGAAATCTGTGTAATCGATGTCCGTAACTCCAGAAACAAGCCCCTCGCTTTAATTGCTAATTATGCCCTTCATTATGTGGGTGGTGTGCCCAAAAGAATTGATGATAAAGATCGGGAAGTTGGAATGGCTTCGGCCGATTACTTTGGGGAATTCTCCCGAATCATGCCCTACCGGATCGGGGGATCCAATCCACCCGCAGACTTCGTTGCCATGATGACTAACGGGGCCAGCGGCGATATCAATAACCTCGTTTTCACCGGTACAAGAGCTCCCCGATCCCCTTTCGAACAGATTCGTATCGTCGCATCCAAGACCGCAGATACCGCCTGGCGGGCGGTGAAAAAGATTGAGGCCTACGAAACGAAACCGGTCATCGCTACCCGCCAACGGGAAGTCAACCTACCCTATCGGGAACCGAACGAACGCGAGATCAAACTTGCTGAAGATCTTCTCCAACGCACAAGAAAGGAGCGGGACGCGATCAACAGCCGGACCACCTCAGTAGCCACAAGGGTAATCGAATATGCCAACCCCGAGCATCCCAGAACTGAACCCGTCCTAATTCAGGCCTTTCGCATCGGAGATCAGGCCATTGTCAGTATGCCCTTCGAGGTATTGGTGGAAATCGGTTTGGAAATCAAGAAGAAGAGCCCCTTCGAGCGGACCTTCCTGATTTCGATGGCCAATGGTGGCTATGGCTATCTTCCTCCACCTAACCAGCACAAACTCGGAGGCTACGAGACCTGGCTGGGGACTTCGCGCTTCCAGCCTCAGTCTTCCGATATCCTGATCAAGAATCTCCTTGAAATGCTTGAAGAGTTAAAAGGAATTAACTTCGAAAATTAGAGTTAGCAAAGTTGACAATGTAATTTTACTCCAATTAGAAGTTTTGAATGAAGTATTCTTTCTCAGGATCAATTTGGTTTGTGTTTTTGATTCTTACATTTTCCACTCACTTGGCAGAAGCGAAAATCGATTTCGTTAACCAAGTCAAACCCTTCCTTGAGAAAAAGTGTTTGGCTTGCCACAATCCAAATGTAACAAAGGGTAAGGTCGACTTCAGTTCCGCCGAATCCATCTTTGGCTCGAAGAAGGAATTGGTCATTCCCGGAGATGCCTATGCCAGTGAAATTTGGTTGGCTTCCACCTCAGACGATCCTAACGAACCTCCTTACATGCCCGACGAGGGCGAGCACCTGACCAAAGAAGAAGCCGATTTACTAGCCCGTTGGATCGACGAAGGGGCAAAGTGGCCGGAAGGGCTCGTTCTGCGCGAAGCTTCCAAAGCCGACAAATCTTGGTGGGCTTACCAACCCCTGGCCAAGCCTAAACATTCCAAAATCGATACCTTTATCGATGAAAAGCTCACCGAAGCGAACTTGCGCCGTAATCCACCTGCAAAGAAACGCGACCTCATTCGCCGGGCCACCTACGACCTCACCGGTCTGCCCCCCACTCCTGGGCAAGTCGAAGCATTCGTAACCGACCAAGACCCGAAAGCTTATGAAAAACTCATTGACCGCCTGCTTGCCTCCCCGCGGTATGGGGAACGATGGGGCAGGCACTGGTTGGATGTGGTGCGCTTTGGGGAAAGCAACGGGTTCGAACGCAACTTCATGATCAATGACCTTTGGCCGTTCCGGGACTATGTCATCAATTCAATCAATCAGGACAAACCATTCAACCAATTGATCCGAGAGCATATCGCAGGTGACATAATCGAACCCAACAACCTCGAAAAAGTGATCGGAAGTGCTTTCCTTGTGGCTGGTCCCTATGATGATGTGAATAATCAGGATTCGGATGCGAAGGCTCAGATTCGGGCCAACACCTTGGACGAAATCATTAACGCCACCGGAGAAGCTTTTCTCGGTATGACCATCTCCTGTGCCCGTTGCCATGATCATAAGTTCGATCCGATTGCCCAGGAAGACTACTATCAAATGTACGCCACATTCTCCGGGGTTCGTCACGGTTCGGTGCCCTTGGCCACTGCCCAGGAAAAACAGGCATATGCAAATAAGTTAAAGCCTCTCCAAGCTGAGCAAAGGAAAATCAAAGATGCCATTCTTAAAATGGATGATAAAGTTCTAGCAAGAGCCTTAACCAAAAAGTTTAAGTCTACTCATGAAAAAAATTGGACACATTCAATCGTTGACCGCCGTGGAACCGAGGAAAAATTCCAGCCTGTAAAAGCGAAGTATGTTCGCTTAGTTTGCGAAGCCGGGGATGTAAACCTGCATGAAACAAGTTTTAAGATAGATGAATTTGAAGTATGGAGTTCTGCCAAAAATCCTGTCAACTTAGCCTTGCAAAAAAACGGTGGAATCGCATCCGGTTCGGGGCGAGATTCTTTTTATGGACCACAACTCGCAAATGACGGTGCCTTTGGAGAGCGTTTTTCCTCTTCAGGGAAATTAACTATCGAACTCGAAAAGCCTGCTTTGATTAACCGCGTTTTCTTCTCAAGTGCCAGAGTTGAAAAGGCTCCTGAGCATAGAATATTGGAATTTGTAGCGGAATACCGAATAGAAATCTCTCAAGACAATAAAAAATGGATCGAGGTTGCAAACGGGATGGATCGCCAGCCAAGAACCAAAAAACTCACTGGATTTAGAAGAAGAGAGTTAATTCCAAAGCAACTCTCCCACTTGGAATTTCGCCTCAGAAACCTTGCCTATTCGGAAGAGGAAAAAAAACTCCGCCAAAAATTAGAAAAAGACTTTCATGCAGCCTTCAAGAAAGTAAAATCGGTTCCCAATCTCCCCACTGCCTGGATTGGAAAACGAGTGGACTCGGACGCTCAAGGTCCCTTCCATCTATTTATCGGAGGAAGTCCCAAACGAAAAGGAATAGAGGTTCGACCTGCCAGCCTCTCGACACTTAGTGATGTCCTTCCTGGTTATCAGCTTGATTCCAACTCCTCCGAGAGCGAGCGGCGAAGGGAACTAGCCGAGTGGATTACTCACCCCTCTAATCCCCTGACGCCCAGAGTCCTTGCCAACCGACTCTGGCACTATCATTTCGGCACGGGAATCGTAGACACACCCAATGACCTTGGCTATATGGGTGGACGACCAACTCATCCCGAATTGCTCGACTTTCTTGCCAGTAAACTGGTCGAGAATGATTGGAAGCTTAAACCCATGCACCGCCTCATTATGCTATCCGAAACCTACCGGCAAAGTTCGGCTCATCGAGAAGGTCCATCCAAGGTAGATGGTGACAGCCGGCTTCTCTGGCGCTTTCCGCCCCGTCGTCTATCCGCGGAGGAAATCCGTGACACTCTCCTTTTTGTATCCGGAAAACTTAAGCTTACGAATTCGCGTGGAAGGAGATTGGGCGGCAAGGGCTTTCGGCTTTACAAGCACATTCAGGACAATGTCTCCACTTATCACCCATTGGATGAACATGGCCCCGAGACCTATCGCCGGGCCGTCTACCATCAGAATGCCCGGGCTGCGGTGGTCGACCTAATGACTGAGTACGACCAGCCGGATTGTTCCCTATCGGCTCCACGAAGAGCTCGAACAACGACCCCACTTCAGGCCCTCACCATGCTAAATCACTCTTTCACCCTTGATATGGCCAAAGCATTGGCAACCCGCATCTCCGGTCAATCACCAGCAGAACAAAGCGAAAACCTTTACCAACTTGCGTACCAACGCCTCCCGTCTAAAGAAGAAAGCGAACGGATGGCAACTCTGTTAAAGCAAGGAAAGCTCGAGGCAGTCTGCCGAGCCATTATCAACTCCAGCGAACTCATCTATCTCGACTAAAAATATGAAAACCCTATCCGAACTCACCCGCAGAAAATTCCTCGGGAATGTCGCCACCGGAGTTATGGGCATGGGCTTGCACGACCTTATCGCTCGGGATACCTTTGCCTCAAGTAAACCTCATTTTCCCCCTAAGGCCAAAAGGGTTCTGCAAATCTTTTGCCCGGGAGCCGCTTCCCACATGGATTTGTGGGAACACAAGCCCATGCTTGAGAAGATGCATGGTAAACCGTTACCAGGTGAGGAAAATCTCGTTAGTTTTCAAGGCAAAAATGGTCCCCTCATGAAAAGCCCGTGGACCTTCAAACCAGCCGGAAAATCCGGGAAGATGATCTCCTCGATGATGCCCCACATGGCCGAACATGTGGACGACATCGCATTTTTCCACGGCATGCATTCCAAAACCAATACGCATGGGCCCGGTTGCATCTTTATTAACTCGGGGCATACCAGCGAAGGCTTCCCCTCCGCCGGTTCCTGGATCAGTTATGGACTGGGAAGCATGACCGACGAATTGCCCACCTATGTAGCAATTCCCGATATTCGAGGCGAACCGCCCAATGGTAAGGCAAACTGGAGCAACGGGTTTCTGCCCGCCCGCCACCAAGCGATTGTCATGGCCGCCCAACAACCCATTCGAAACCTTAAGACTCCCGACAGCATTTCTGTTCAAGAAGAAAAGCAAACGCGTGACCTGCTCTCCTTCCTTAACAAAAACCATGCTTCCCAACGGCCCGCGGAAAGTGAACTCCAAGCTCGTATCGGGGCTTACGAACTCGCTGCCCGGATGCAGTTGTCCGCACCTGAAGTGAGTGATTTTTCCAAGGAACCCAAACATATTCATCAGCTCTACGGAACCGATTCCAAGAATTCCCTCACCGCCTCCTACGCGTCTAATTGCTTGCTTGCCCGACGATTATTGGAACGGGATGTCCGATACGTAAGTCTCTACTGTGCTTCCCGGGCCAGCGGCGTGGATGGCCTGCTCAACTGGGATGCCCACAAGACCCTAAAGGCGGATTACGAGCGCCATTTTCCCATTTTCGATCAGCCCACCGCCGCGTTGCTTACTGATCTAAAACAAAATGGTTTGTTGGAGGACACCCTCGTACTTTGGACAACGGAGTTCGGACGAATGCCCACCAGTCAGCAGGGAACCGCCGGACGCGACCACAACCCGGACGGATTCACACTTTGGATGATGGGAGCCGGAGTCAAAGGGGGCATTAGTTATGGAGCAACGGATCAATTCGGAAGACGGGCCGAGAAAAACCCAACCACTATCTGGGAATTTCATTCCACGGTATTACAACTTATGGGTCTCGATTTCAATCAACTCAGTTGGTACTACAACGGACTTGATCGTCGCCTCACCGATGTGCACGGTCATGTGATCAAACAAGTCTTAGCTTAACTCTCGCTTACGCCTGTGAAAATTTCTTTTTTTGTTACCGGCTTATTTCTTGCCTCCACACTGTTCGGCGAAGGTTTGTCCTTTGCTAAAATCTTCACCGACCATTGCGTTCTTCAACGGGAAATGCCCGTGCCCGTTTGGGGATGGGCTGAACCAAAGACCCAAATACAGGTCAACTTTGCAGACCAAAGAAAAACCATAACTTCGAATGAGGCAGGCAAATGGATGATCAAACTCGATCCCATGAAGGCAAATACTCAGGGTCAGGACTTGAAAGTGACCGCCGGCGGCACATCCATCACCCTGAAAGATATTCTCGTGGGAGATGTCTGGTTGGCCTCCGGCCAATCCAACATGGGATTCAGCATTCCCAAGTCCACCCACGCAGAGGAGGCGCGCAAGCTTATCCCCCACCCTACGCTGCGTCGCTTCAAGGTTGGCCCCTATATCGCGGATGAGCCGATTGCAGATATCGGAGGAGACGGCGCGTTTCAAAATCCGCAATGGCGAAGAGGTGATGATGGACTATGGCGAATCGTCGACAACGAAAGGTTTGGACTCGACTGGGTCAGTGCCGTAGCGGCCTGGTTTGCGCACGAGGTACGCATTTCGCAGGATGTCCCAGTTGGGTTGATCGAGTCGAATTTCGGCGGCTCGAAACTTTATTGCTGGATGCCCCGCGAATCCCTTGAAAACAGCCCGGAATTTTCCCGCGATATTGTTGAGCCCTACAGGGTTCAAAAGAAAAAATGGGACGATGCACACGCCGCCTGGAAGGAAGATCCGAATCACGATCCCAACCGACCGCCCACCGAACCATGGAGGCTTTCCTGTCTATACAATGCGATGATTGCACCCATCGCTCCCCTTGCGATGCGGGGAGTGATTTGGTACCAGGGCGAATCCAATCAGGGAAGAGCCGAGCCATACCGCAGACAACTCCCGACCATGGTAAAAGAGTGGCGGAAAACTTTTGAGCAAAACAATCTGGCCTTTCTTGCCGTCCAACTACCTGCTTTTGGAAAAGTCCGTGATTGGCCGAGAAGTCCATGGGCGGAGATGCGAGAATCGATTGCCCTGTTGGAAAAGTCCCTACCGAATACGGCAACGGTTGTTTCAACAGATTGTGGTTTGCCTGATGAAATCCATCCGCCCCTCAAAAAGCCGATTGGACAAAGGCTGGCACTCGCCGCCCGAACTAAGGTTTACGGAGAAAAGAATCTGGTCTACCGAGAGCCGAGACCAAAAAAGATTACTTTCCAGGAAAACGGAGCGTTGATCGAGTTCGACCAAAACCTCTTCACCACGGATGGAAAACGAGAAGTCAAAGGATTCTCCTTGGCAGGCATTGATCAAAAGTTCTATCAGGCAAAGGCAATAATCAAAGGGGGCGGCTCCGCATGGGTCACCTCCGAGAAAGTAATGGATCCCATTGCAGTGCGTTATGCTTGGCAAGACAGTCCGACCGCCAGCCTTCAAAATAAGGAAGGCATGCCCGTAGGCACCTTTCGTAGCGACTTTTGGGAATTGCAGACACAAGCGCGCATCACCACTCCGCTGCTACTGAAAAAAACCGGAACCCCTGAGAAGCCTGAAGTGTTCGATGGGCAGGGTATGCTCATCGATCTGGGTACCCGAGTCAGCGATCACGACTGGATCATGGACGGTGATCTATGGACATCGCAACCGGGCTTTCTAAAAAGTTTCGGACACACACCCCGGATCGCCGGGCAAACCGCAGGACTCTTTATCGGAGAGATTCCGATTACCATTCCCCGCGATCATGAAGCGGAAAAGGGACGCCCCGACATGAAATCGAAATGCTACTTTCCTCCCCAAAAGCTCAAACCGGGTGAGATGGGATATGCAAAGGACGGATCACTCTACTTTCGCTGGCCCAAGGGATGCAAACCGGGCAAAGCAATTGGAGCAGACCGCGGACGATTCAAGCCCATCATTTTACCTGCAAAAAATGGGATAAACGGGGTATCCATTGCCTGTTCCAATATCATCATTCGTAACCTGACCGTCAAATATGCCGGGAACGACGGCTTCAACATTCATGGAGATCGCCGGGGCATCCGCTTGGAAAATGTGCGTGCCCTATCCTGTGCCGACGAAGGGATCAGTGCCCACGAGACCACGGAAATGGAAGTCATTGATTCCGAAATTGCATGGAATGGATCCATCTCCGGCGGCGTCACTGATGTCAATGATGCGGTGACCACCTACCGCAACTGCATCGTTCACGACAATGCGGGAGCCGCCTTTTCCTTTACTGGCAAAGCCCACCGCGTCTACGACTCCCTGATCTACAACCATAAAAGAGCCTTTCATGTGCACAAGGAAGTTGATTTCAAAGAAGAGAAAAATAAAATTCGGAAATGATTAAAATTCTCGCTTGGCTTAATAAAATTAAACTATCGAGAATATTTGAATATTAAGAGTGCCTGGAAAATGGATGCTCAGGATCATCCGCTTTTTCCTGAACCAATGACAAAGCATCTGCAGTTCTTTTCTTGAGGTAC
>ENA-OQVM01001145-OQVM01001145.1-marine-metagenome-genome-assembly--contig:-NODE-1145-length-36610-cov-9.009827_pt1 | contig 36610 bp, 28 predicted proteins | sample MGYA00237776_ERZ505498 | MGnify/ENA primary metagenome ERZ505498 (study PRJEB26159, sample SAMN06265151) | marine metagenome | isolation source: Helgoland LTER site | place: Germany:Helgoland, sampling...
AACCCACCGTGCTGGTCCCATCGGTCTCCGTTCCCCCCTGGGCAGGTTAGCTCAATGAACCGCACGCCCCGTTGAACCAACCGACGGGCCAATAGGCATTGCATCCCAAAGGTCCGGGTATTCTTAAAATCCGAATCCATACCGTATGAGTTCTTGACCACATCAGATTCACCGGTCAAATCCATCAACTCCGGAACTGATGTCTGCATTTGATAGGCAGTCTCGTAATTCTGAATCGCGGCTTCCACTTGCGGGTCAAAACCCATCTCCTGCAAGGAAGAGCTATCCAAATCTGACAGCAGAGATAGTTTATTTCTCTGTAATTCAGCCGATTTCTCCTTCGGTTTGATATTAGCAACTGGTTCATTTTGAGGAAGAAATACTGATCCTTGATAACTGGCCGGTAAAAAACCGGAACCAAAACAATCCAATCCTCCAGGAGGAATTAAGCCTCCATTTAAAACCACGAACCCGGGTAAGTTTTGATTCTCTGTTCCCAAGCCGTATCCAAACCATGCCCCCATACTGGGACGCCCTTGAAACCCGCTTCCGGTATGCAGAAAATAGTTGGCAGAAGTATGTTCGGAAAAATTGGATGTCATTGATTTCACCATCGAAATCTCATCGATCACATCGTCCTGTGCAATATGTGGAAAAAGATCGGATACCCAGTGTCCACTCTGCCCTCTTTGCTTAAATTCCCACGGGCTCTTTAATATTTTACCGATATTATCAAATTGGGTGGGTGCTAATTTTCCAATTACTTCGCGAGGGTCCTTCCCGTTATATTTTTCCAAGGCTGGCTTGTAATCAAAAGTATCCACATGGGAGGGGCCACCGTCCATGTAGAGAAAAATCACATTTTTAGCCCGTGGTGTAAAATGTGGCTTCTTGGGCGCCAAGGGGGAAGCCAGTGAATCATTGGACAGAGCGGAAAAAGCGAGTCCGCCAAATCCCATGGCACAGGATTGAAGCATGGACCTACGGGACAATGGAGTATTAAATTGGTTACAATGCATGGCTTGGAAGTTTAGTTGAGAAAAAGGAATCCTTTTGAATTAATCAGGACATGGGCTAAATCGGCCCAAACATGCTCGGTAAGGCCCCCATGTGCTTTCGTTTGAGTCTCTAAAAATGCGAGAAGTTTTCCTTGAGCTTTTTGGCTTGGAGGTTTCCCCGTTATCATCTCAAAAAGACTAACAACCGACTCGGATTTTGGCATCTTTGTCTGAAAAATATTTTTACCGATCATATTGCATTGACCAATGACAAACGGATCATTCATTAAAGCCAAAGACTGGGCCGGAACATTAGAAACTGACCTTTTCCCTTTGGTCCCGAAAGGAGCTGGTTGGTCAAAGGCCAACATGAATGGAGAAAGGAAATTTCGGTAAACAGAACCATAAATACTTCTTCTGCCGGCTCCATCTAAAGGACCATTTTTCTTGCCCCCCCTTCCCGTCATAAAGGCGGTTTTGTAAATAGGAATCGAAGGGCCAAAAAGTTTTTTATCGATTCGACCAGAGAACAACAGAATTGAATCTCTGATGAATTCGGCATGTAGCCTCCTTACCGGCATTTTGTGCAGCAGAATATTCTCAGGGTCTGCCAAGCTAACTTTATTTTTGTCATTGGAGGGATTTAAAGTACTTGATTGCCGATAGGTTTGAGAAAGCACAATTTTTCGAATCAGATTTTTTACAGACCAATTATTTTGCCTAAAATCATTGGCCAACCAATCAAGCAGTTCAGGATGGCTTGGTTTCTGTCCCATCGGGCCAAAATCGTCGGGCGTTGGCACGATACCACGGCCAAAAAATTGCAACCAAATACGATTGGCCATGACACGAGGCACGAGTGGATTATCCGCAGAGGTTAATTGATTGGCCAAATCCAGACGCGAACCTGTCTGCCCACCAAGGGCGGTGAGATTTCTACCATGGACAGGGTCTCCAAGTTTATGCGGGCTTCCACGGACATAAACATTTCCCTGGAACTCACTCCCCTCTCCCATCGCTAATACATACCGCTCGCGAGGAGTTTGAGAATCAGCAGCTTTTGCATTATCCATGATTAGTTCAAAAGCAGGTTGATTTTCGAAATGAATAAGACCTTCATTATATAAATAATTCAGAAACGAATACTCATCTCGAGAAAACTCCCCTGCCTTAATCTTTTTTAATGAATTTCCTAGAAAGTCATCAAGGTATTGAGGAAAGTTACTGCCATTAATTTGATCTTCCCCCAGCAATAGGGAAAATTTGGAATCTGGCCTTTTTCCAATTCCTGAATTGGCAAATCTAACTTGATCAATTTCCAAATAAGCATCTGTACCCCGATCCACAAATTCAAGATAAGCCCAATGGCCTTTGTATTTCTTGGGCGATAAACTGAACCATTTAAAATCATCCTCGGAATTTGCCTCCTTGATTACAGTGCCGCCAAAAAGTAAACCGGAGTGTTTACCCATATGGTAATTATCAATCACTACTCGCATAAAAGCCTTCCTTGCTTTGGCTTTTATCAAAATTTGATCATGCTCAATTTTAAAATGCGGGGACCGGAGGTTGCCAACCCGTCTATTTCCTAAAACATTTGAGGAAAGTACATTCCGATTAGGAAAAAGATTAGATCCGTCGAACGAAATTAATCGGTGCCCTCGTGGTTTAAAAGCTTCACCGGTTATTTTCCAGCCTTTTGGAATTTCCGAAGAAGTAAAATTTGCAAAAGATTGACTGTTTTGAATGAAATTCTGTTCCGCTTTGACCAGTCCAATATGTGAGTTTTTTGCACTTTCTATTCTTTGTGATAACGATAGAAGGTTGGTTAACTGATTAAAGTGCATACACCATGCCCGAAGGGTTTTGACATTTAAACTGTTTGCCTGAGCATACCTTTCAACTAGGGAAATCGGAGGTACTGGCTTATCGGGATTTGGAATCGCGGGAATTTTAGAAAATCCAAACTGGTCTGCATGTACATGTGCCCACCTACCCGTTGCATTATCAACCAAACGGACTTCGACCTCCTTGTCATAATAATCTTCCAAGTCCCAGCTCCTTTGTACAAGCTTATCGTTATTCTCCCCGCGAGATACAATGACTCGTTGACCATCTGCCCATAGCTCCACTCCCACCTCGTTAAACTGGCCACCGCCAACTAAAAAATTCAGGAATCGATACTCCACCTTAAATTTCGGAGATATCAATGATCCCTTTGATTTCTTTGGGTCTTTATTATAAGAAGAAGCCCAACCCAAGCCTGAATATCCAATTACCGAATGAGAGGGTTTTGAACCTTTAAGTATGGTTTTTGAGAAGGCTTCTCCATTTGATTTCCATGTACCAAAACCATTTTCAAAATCAATTAATATTTTTTGGGTTAGATTAGAGTCTCCACTCGCAAATTCATAGCTAGAATTAGTTAGATGCAAAGCAGTTTCCCAATATTTACTCAGTGGAGTGGTAGAATAGACATTCTCTGAATCACGAGAGAGAGAGGAAAACGCAGATCGACATAAAGTTTCTATCTCATTAGCAATTTTTTTTCTCTGTCCTCCAACATCTAGAGGATACTCCTGACGAGTACTACCCTGCATGAAAGCGGCTAGCGAATAGTAATCCTTTTCAGAAATAGCATCAAACTTATGATCATGGCAGCGAGCACACCCAATTGTTAACCCAAGGAAAGTTTTCCCAAATACATCCAATTGATTCTCCATGCGGTCAGCATTATCAACTTTTGAATCTGTTGGAGCATGGACTGCCTCATGAAAGTACCAGTAACCAGTGCCAATAATGGATTCATTAAATTTCTGCTCCGGGTGGAGGCGCGGTGTAGCAATCAAATCACCTGCAACATGCTCTGTAAGCAATTGATCATAGGGTAAATCATGATTAAACGCACGGATCAAGTAATCGCGATATTCATGAGGGTTTTCCAACGAGTAATCAAACTCATGTCCGCATGTTTCCGCGTAGCGGACTAAATCCATCCAATGCCTCGCCCATTTTTCTCCATAATGGTGCGAGGAGAGTAATCGGTCGACTACGGTGTCGAACGAATTATTAGATTTATCCGCTATGAAATTTTCGATTTCAGTTAAACTCGGTGGAAGACCCGTCAGGTCAAAAGTCACTCGCCTGAGCCAGGTTCTTTTATCTGCTGGCATGGAAGGCAAAAGAGCTGCATAAGCAAGTTTTTCACGAATCAATTGGTCTATTGGATCTAGCTTTTTGGCAGATTCAGCAACCGGAATGCTCGGAGGGGTAATCGGTTGCCAGCACCAATGGGAATTCTTGCGTTTTTCTAATTTAAAAGAGGTTCTTTTTTTGGAAGATGAAAATGCCGGAACAGGCTCTTTTGGCCAAATCGCTCCATTATCAATCCATTTTTCAAAATCAGAAACAATTTCTTTCTTAAGTTTCTCTTTGGGAGGCATATGAAAATCAGGATCTTCATAGCTAATTGCTGCAATCAATAAGGATTCTTGTGATTTGCCTAGAACTAATGCCGGACCCGAATCACCCCCCTGAAGTATCAGGTCAATGTGATCCAGTCTTAATCCACCTTTGGTTTTACTGCTCCTCGCACTGTGACACTCATAACATTTCTCGGACAACACAGGTCGAATCTTTGTTTCAAAGAAATGACTTTCATCGGCAATTACATGAAAATTGGGCAATAAAGAAAAAAGCACCAAAAGTAATCTCATAAGAAACTTCATCCTAAACATGATTTGATAGTTGAAAGAATAAGAATTCTGTCAACCTGTACCTTGTTAAAAAGCGAAAAAAATGATTAGAACCAAATGACATATCAATTAATGATTATTAGACACAAATGAAAATGGGACAAACTATCAGCATAGGAAATTAGATATTATCTATAATTTAATATTAACAATAGACAAAAGGCGGTAAATTATGAATATATATCCCTGACCAAAGAATATCTATTTTTGACTTTCATTTAAAAATTATTGTGGAACACTTTTCTAAACAGGTAATTGATTCGAGACAGGTTTTTATTGGCTTTCCTGAAGGTAAACCAAATATGTTTTCCTTAGTCAGTGTAGGCTTTGAAAAATGCCTTCCAGAATTTTTAGTGGAACGAGACTCATACCCAGAAACCGGCTGGACAAATTCAGAAATAGAATACACCACAATTGAATTTATAATTGCTGGAAATGGAAAACTCTATTTGGGCGGTTCGAATTTCAATTTAGAACCGGGGTCACTTTTTAGTTACAAGACCGGCATCCACCATAAAATTTCAACTTCAGAGAGTAAACCCATGATTAAATATTTCATGGTGCTCGCTCATTCCCCAGATATTAAGATAGATTCCAAGATTATAAAAAAACAGACATACTTTGAAGGAATTAGAGACCACAGTGAAATTATAGAATTGTTTGAATTAATTTTAAGTAATGCTAACTCAGACTCGGTAAATGGTGTATCCATTTGCAACTTGCTAGCCCAAACGGTTGTCCTGAAAACCAACGAACTGGTAAATACAAAAATAGAAAAACAAGCCCGGGCATGGGATACTTACAAACGGATCCACTTGCACTTGCGAAAAAACTACTTTCGAATTCGAACAATAGAAGAACTTGCAAATGAACTTAATATTGATCCCGCGTACCTTTCTCGCGTGTTCAAACGCTTTCATAACGAATCTCCATATAGATTCCTGATTAGATTAAAAATGGGACATGCAGCATCTCTGCTTCTTTCTTCAAGAAGATTGGTAAAGGACATTGCATTTGAACTAGGATTCGAAAACCCTTTTCATTTTTCACGCACCTTTAAATCTGTTTACGGTGTATCTCCCGAAAACTTCTTACAAAAATAACCGTATTAACTTAAGAACGCTCATTTATATATAAATATGGAATTCAAAATAAAAATTGAGTATTGTCCAGGTTGCCGATGGCTTCTTCGCTCCGCATGGATGGCTCAGGAACTACTCTCCACCTTTGAACAGGAAATTGATGAGGTCACCTTAAAACCAAACAAGGAAGTGAGTGGAACATTCAAAATTACCTGTAATCAGGATTTAATTTGGTGCCGAAAAATTGAGGGTGGATTTCCTGATATCAAGGAACTCAAAAAAAGAGTCAGGGATTTCATCAATCCGGAGAAAGAACTAGGGCACCTGGATCGTTCCTGACGATCCTAAATTTCAACAAGAAATTTTCGTCTTTATTTACGACTTAGAAATACTCGCAATAAATTCCTTGAAATTCTCGATTCGAGCAAGTTCCTCGGCCGCTTTCGAACAATTATCCTTAGAGGCCAAACCCGTGTTCTCAGCGAGAAATAAGATGTACTCCACTACCCTTTTAGAATAGAGCAATCGACCTTCATCACTAATTGAATAAAACCTTTGTCTTTGTTGATACCCCTTAGGGGAATGATCACCAAGTGCTTTTTTTTCCGGGGAACCTTCAGCTGCTAAAACATAAAGGAAATTATATTCAAACCAAAAGAAGTGCTCCGGACTGGGCTCCAAACTATGCAACAGATTCCTGCATGACTCTTCACTTCTCATAGCTTCCTCCATTTTCTCATTACCAATCGTTAACTGGACAAATTCACGGGCCATTTTCTTTTCAGTCTCGTCATTTGAAAAACAGCTTTTGGAAGCTAATTCCACCGTAAATGCATACCAGTCTTTCCATAAAGCCTGATCCTGAGAATTACTCGATTGGTGTAAAGCAACCCCCATTTCATAGGTGTACCGGCCACTTGTCTTAATCTCCAAATTACTGCCTGTGACCTCTCCGGCCACCTGATAATTTTCAGCTGATTTACCCGATCCAGAATGAAAGCCTATGGACACTCCAAAGCTTTCACAGACTTTCCATATGGGTTTTATCATTTCCCGCAATTGATCGTTATCGGGATAAGGAATATTCTTCTGAAACCCGAACGCAGGAGCCACAAAGTGAATCGGCATTCCCATTTCAAATGACAGGGCAAGCATTACGGCAGTTGTCTCTGGGGTGGTTAAACCGGGCAATTCATCAATGGATAATTCCCTAAGAAAATCACATCCTAAATCTGTACTAAAATACTTCTTCCGGAAGCTCTTATATTTATCGTCACGAACCTTCATTTTTTGAAGAGCCGGCCAAACATATGCCAGTAATCCATTGAACTCGTCTACACTGGGGTGCAATCCCGCATTTTCTACCCTCTTTCTCGCCGCATCCACCAAATCATGCGGGACTTCCTTTTCGACGAAACGAGCTTTTGCCTCTTCTGATTCCGGGATAACCGTCTCAGCCAATTCAGGTGAAAGATCAAAAGTGATATAACTGGCAAACATACAACCAGCGACCAGTTGATCTTCCCTTTCATCGAACTTTCCCCCAATAGGTTGATGATCCGCATTAAAACTCCAGGAGATACCGAGTTTATGAAATCCATTCTTAAATTTTGCCAAAATACACCCATGGGTCATTCCCTCCACACTTTGGCCCTGATGCCCCTCCGGTACATCGCAGCCAATAAAAGGAAATGGTACAGTATCGAGGTTACCCGCAAGCATTTCATTCACATCATAGACAAGTTCACGAGGAATACTGTTCTGATTGGCGGTCAACCCCATGCCTAATCGGGACATAGCCCAATCCACCCCGTCCCAATGCAGGGTGGTAAAACGGGCTCCTATTCCCAAAGTTGATTTCCCGAGATTTCCCCGGGATGTGGGAAAAGCATTAGTTTCAGGATCGCTTTCCTGAAGCAAATTTTTTAATCGAACGAGGTTTTCAAAGGAAGCCGGGAAATAAATAAATCCTTCCGTCTCGAATCCATTATTCAATGGTTCAAAGTCCTCATTCATTCGATCAGGAACTCTCAACCTCCATGCATGATCTCCCCATTGGTCTTCCACTAGAGTCCATTCGCCGCACTCAGAAGAAAAAGTACTTAGTGAATATTCTGTTAACTCGGGAGTGCCATTCAGACCCTCAGTAAAACGGTCCCAATCCAGGCAGAAATCAGGACTTACGCATGGATTATTTTTTATCCAAATAGAATTCTCTGAAAGAAAGGCGTTTATTGAAGAATAATCAAAAATCTTAGGATCGCATGAAATCATAGCATGTACTCAAAACAAAAAGGAAGGCAAAGTCACCGAGAATTAAATGACAAGCTATTCCAAGTTCTCGTTATTCTTTGATTTCTCGCTTAATTCTGCGGCCAGTTTCTCGCTGGCAGCCACCTGCCTCTCGGCCATTTTCTTTTTTAACATTTCATCCCCAATCACACCCAACAAAATTACCACACCCAGAATTCCAAATTCCAAGTGAGTTGAAATTCCGACCATATTAATGGAGTTAAAAATTATCCTAATTACCGCCGCCGCAATTATGACTCCGAGGATAGAACCTTCTCCCCCCCGCAGACTGCAACCACCGAGAACAGCAGCTGCGATCGCAAAAAGTTCGTAAAATTCACCGGTCTGGGCAGGTTGAACTGAACCCAATTCAAAAGCGAAAAGAATTCCCGCAATTCCCGCAAAAAAGGAGCACAATACATAGGCTACAATTTTCATGCGATCGGTGTCGATGCCACTATAGCGGGCACCATCTTCATTATTACCTAAAGCATATAAATATCGACCCCAGACTGTCTTTCTTAAAAAGATCGAACCGACCAATGCGAGAACCAATAGAAATAGTGCCGGGGTTGGCAGTTTGAAAAAGTCACCAATTGGAATTTGGCCGCTAAAGATATAATCAAGCATCAGGATCTGTTCCAAGTTTTCAAATCCTAGATCACCCTCCAACGGTACCGGCCCCAAGGATTGATTATCAGTCAACCACCGGCTTAAGCTTCGGTAAATCAACAGTCCACACAGTGTTACTACAAAGGGCTGAAGCTTCGCCTTGGTGATTAGCAAGCCGTGAATCAATCCAATCAAAACCGACATGAGTAAAGTTAACCCAATCGCCACAATCGGATCGAGGCCCTGAATTTTCGTGAAAAAAGAAAGCACCACTGCAACCAGCCCAACCACCGAGCCTATGGATAAATCAATTCCGCCCGTTATGATTACAAAAGCGACCCCGATACTCATCACACCATACAAACTCGACCATTTGACCGTATTTTGCATGTTGTATGCGGAGAGAAAATTGGGATCTGCAATTGCGGTAATTACAAAGACCGTGACCAATAGACCGAATATTCCAAATACATTTTTTTTCATAATTTTAAGCCGTCAATGAGCCTCCTGTGGCAAGTTGCATAATTGATTCCTCTGACATTTGATTCTTTTGAAGTTCTCCTGAAATTCCTCCTTCGTGCATCACATAAACCCGGTCTGCCATTCCCAAGACCTCTTCCATTTCGCTGGAAACAAAAAGAATTGCGATCCCTTTGCCAGCAAGCTTTTCCATAAGCTTGTAAATCTCCCTTTTCGCACCGATATCAATTCCGCGGGTAGGTTCATCAAGCATTAGTAGTTTGGGATTCATGGCTAACCATTTCCCGAGGACGATCTTTTGCTGATTACCACCAGAAAGAAAACGGGCTGGTTGTTCAATACTGGGAGTTTTGATTTTCATCTGCTTGACCGCCACATCTGCGATTTCTCGTTCCTTTGAATGATCAAGAAAGCCCATTTTTTGATCCCGTTCCAGACTGGGCAGACTTGCATTCTCACGAACTGTCATTGGCAGAACCAATCCATGTTGTTTTCGATCTTCAGGAGCCAGTGCCAAACCGGCATGCACTGCGTCAGCTGGCGAACGGGGAGAAAAACTGACCCCCTGCACTTCCAACTCTCCACCAAGGGAGGGAGTGACACCAAAAAAAGTCTGTAATAATTCTGTGCGACCGGCCCCAACGAGCCCTGCAATCCCAACAATTTCACCCGCCCGCACCTCAATTGAAACCGGAACCTCAGGATAGGTTGGAGAAACCACATTGACCGCTTTGAGTACGCAATCCCCCGGCTTGTGAATTTCTCGGTCATAAAATTCACTCAATTCACGACCCACCATTAAGCGAACCATATTATCATGATTGATTTCATCTTTGGCTAATTCCCCTGCATTCTCACCATCCCGAAATACGGTTACCCGGTCGGAAAGTTCTTTCACTTCACCCAGTCGGTGGGAAATGTAAATCACGCTGATTCCTTCATCACGCAAACCCTTCACCACTTCGAACAAAGTCTCGGTTTCTTTTTGAGAAAGACTGCTGGTCGGTTCATCCATGATCAAAACCCGGGCATTACAGGAGAGAGCTTTCGCAATCTCAACCAGTTGCTGCTTACCTATTGGTAACGATCCGGCAAGTGTTTCAGAGGGTAAGTTTAGACCGACTCTTTTTAAATGCCGCGTTGCTTCGGTATGTAATTTTTGTTCATTAATAAAACCTTTGCTCCCAGGTTCACGGCCCAGGAAAATATTGGAGGCCAGGTCAAGATTGGAGGCCAGGTTAAGCTCTTGGTGAATAAGTGCGATACCCAAATCCATGGCCTCCCGGACATTCTTAAAATCAACTTTTTGCCCATCAATGTGGTAATCGCCGGAATCCGCCGGTTGAACACCGGCCAAGATTTTCATCAGAGTGCTTTTCCCCGCACCATTCTCTCCGATCAGTGAGATAACTTCACCCTTTCCGAGTGTCAGGGAAACTCCCTTTAAGGCAAGTACCCCGGGAAAACTTTTTTTTAGGTCTTTTACTTCAAGAAGCAGACCTGAACCTGAGCTCATTTACTCGGATTTCCCAAGTTCAGCCATTTCTTTCTTTTTGGCCCAAAACTCACCGATATTATCTTGGGTTACCTCGAGAAATGAAACTTCCTGATAAGTATTCTCTGGTTGAGTACCTTCCAGTATCTTCTTTAGCATCTTAATGGATTCATATCCATATTCCCAGGGTTGCTGGCTGATGGTGCCATAAGCATGCCCATCGGTAATTGCCTGAAGAAGCGCATCCTGTTCATCAAAGCCACAAATCTTGATGGCTCCTATCTTCCCCGCCTCCTTAATCGCATCGATGCATGAAGGGGAATTATATGCAAACAGCCCTACCATACATTTCAAGTCCTTGTATTTTGCGATCGCATCTTCTGCGTTACTTTTAGCTCTCGCTTTGTCAAAATTATCCGTACGGGTATCTAAAACCGTATATTTTGATCCTCCTGTGGTCAAATTGGTTGCATCCACCGGATCGTACTTCACCTGCTCCATGCTTTGTACAGGACGACCCAATAATTCATCGATTACGCCCTGCCTTCTTTGGCGGGCATTTAATTGCTCAAGACGGCCCACAAAGAGCATCACCTCACCACCTTCAGGCAGTGCTTTCTTAACCAACCCCCCTAAAGCTCGACCAGCCTTATAGTTATTCGTGCCGATAAAGACTAAACGCTTACTCTTGGGGGCATCCGAGTCGTTGGTAATCAAAATAGTATTTTCGGCCACCTCGTTTAAGAAGGGAGTTTGATTCTCGGCATCCACCGGGCTGACCGCAATACCGTCTATACCCTTTGCGAGTAGGGTTTCCATCATTCTCTTTTGGTCCACTACTCCTTTAGGAGGCATTAGGACCTCGCAATTGACACCAAATTCTTTTTCCGCAATCCGAACTCCCGCGGCACATAAATCCCAAAATGGATCCACTCCATTGGTCACATAGGCAAAGGAAACCTGGGAATCGGAACCTTCTGCACCGGGCTTTTCTCCGCAACCGAAAAAAGAACCAAGAATTGGCACGCATAAAAGAGATAGTATTTTGGAATAGGTCTTCATATTGATTTTTAATTAAGGATTAAATTTTTTACCAGGGGGTGCGGCCACCATTTACACACAAAGTTTGTCCGGTGATAAAGGAAGCCTCATCAGAGGCAAAATAGGAAACTGCATTGCCTACATCTTCAGGTTTTCCCCAACGACCGAGCGGAATCGTTTTTAAATATTCATCTTTTGCATCCTGCGGTTCATTTTCATGTCGCGCAGTGGGAATCCACCCTGGTGCCACTGTGTTCACAGTAATTCCATGCGGTGCCAATTCATTTGCCATGCTTCGACTCCACCCAATCTGCCCGCCTTTTGCCGCAACGTAAGCACTAAATTCGGGTACCGAGCAATGGAATACTTCACTCGTAATATTTATAATTCGACCATGTCCTCTTTTTTTCATCCCCGGTAAAACTGCGCGAGTTAGATGAAACGGACTCATCACAAAAAAATCATACATCTGACGGTAAAAATCAGCATCATATTCCTCAATGGGTTTTTGTGGCTGGTCCGGAGTTGCATTGGGAACAAGGATATCTAGAGAGCCAAATTTTTCTTCAACAGCCTCAACCAAGGATGAGATTTGCTCGGGGTTAGAAACATCTGCTCTCACGAGCATGGCGTGAATACCATCTGATTTTAACCCTGCCAAAGCCTTTTCGGCAGACTCCCGATCATTCAAATAATTAAGAACCACCTTGGCACCCGCTTTCCCTAATGCATGAGCAACCCCATATCCTAATCCTCGACTGCTTCCTGTGACAAGGGCGACTTTTTGTGATAGTGAAAAACTCATAAAATTAAGAATAAATAAAATCTCCTAAATAGAAGCATTTTTAACATATCAACACAAATTGATATTTCAAAACAAAAAGGTTGCCCGGTAAAAAATATTTTTTCATTGCTTGTCACTCGACCTTTTTTCAGTTCGTTAATAAATTTTTAAAATGAAAAATACCTTTATCATTCTTATTTTCGGATTCTTGCTCGTTCATCCCATTACTGCAAACCCAAAGAAAACCATTACTTTTATTATAGCGGAGCGAGAATATAAAACAGAACAATCTGTTCCCGCATTTGCACACAAAAAATTATCTCAGGAATTCATTCTCTATTTTTCCGAAGCTCCCAAAGAAGGAACAAGTCGTAATATCCTCAAGAATTCCTCTGCGATTAAAAATGCTGATCTTCTTTTTATCAGCGTTCGTCGCAGAGCGTTTAAGGAAAAAACCATGAACCTCATTCGAAATCATCTATCATTGGGAAAACCGATCATCGGTATACGAACTACATCTCACGCTTTTGATCTTAAAAATTCTCCAGTCCCCAAAGGTCATCAAGTATGGACCGAATGGGACAAGAAAATTATTGGTGGAAATTATAACGGCCATTACGGCAAAGGAAAAATTTGCTCGATCGAACATTTTTCGAAGTTAGTACCCCACCCTATATTGCAAAATGTAAAACTTCCCTTTACCACTCCGGCGACGCTTTACAAAAACTATCCTTTATCCAAAAGCTCAACGGTTCTTTTACAAGGAAGAATCAAGGACTCCCCTTCTGAACCGGTTGCGTGGACAAACCGTACTGCCTCAAAAGCAAAGGTTTTCTACACTTCTTTGGGGCACATCGAGGATTTTAAAAAACCTGCATTTAAACAACTGCTCAGGAATGCAATCAAATGGTGCCTAAAGAATGATTAGGCACCGGAAACTAACTTTGGCACCCGGTTTTCCCTCCTCGATCATAAAAACGGCTTTCATTTCGGTTGGCGCTCCTTTCTTCGTGACATAAGGGGTTCCCGAAAATAACTTTTTCAGTGGTTCTTGGTCAGTTCGCAGCTCACATAACCGCAGTTTGAATTGTATCATTTCACAAAATCATTCCGCGTGGCCGCTCTTTCATATTCAGGAACAAAATTACCTCCATTCCCCGCTGAAACCATCGAGCACCCCTCCCATTTCGTGCCAAAACAGGAGGTTTTGTGTCCTTGAAATCGAGTTATTGGGCAAATGCAAAGGCAGTGGTTCCTTTTATGCCTAGTCCATCCACTACAAAAACTTGCCCTGCATTTTCTTCCTGCAAAGACTTATGGACACCTGTGGTTACGAACAAGCGATCTAAGTTTGTTCCACCAAATGCACAAGCCGTTGTTTCCACACATGGAACATCAACCCTTTGAACCAGCTCTCCACTCTGCGGGTTAATTCTCACTACCATTCCGCCATGACACATGACCACCCAAAGCATATCCTCCGAATCGATCGTCATACCATCCGGAGACCCATCTAAATCCAGAACCCCCGTATCAGCCACCAAAGATGGTTCCGATAAAACTCCCCTACTGTTATCAAAAGGATAGGCCATGATTTTCTTCGTAGGGGTATCTATATAATACATTTTGGTTGCATCCGCATTCCAACAAATACCATTTGAATTAGTCACTTCATCCACCTTCAAACTAAGATCTCCTTTCGTATCCAACATGTATAGATTGGCATCTCCTGTCTTTTTAACCGTGCTAATTGTGCCGGCCCAAAACCTTCCGGATGGATCACACTTTCCATCGTTGAATCGATTATCTGGTCTTTTATCCGCTTCCGGATCAGCCAAATTTACTTTCTCGCCGGTAATCGGATCAAAAGTATAGATTCCGGAATCACCCGCACATAAAAAACCTCCACCCTTTCGGGGGACGACGGTTCCAATCCGCTCGCCCATCTCCCAACATTCTTCGTCACCGCTTTCAGGATTCAATCGAATGAGCGTATGCCCTTCAATGTCTACATATAACAGATGATCATTCCAAAAGATTGGACCTTCACCCCATTTGGAAACACGTGAACCGATTGGACTAATTGTAATATTGTTATTCATTTTTTTTGGATTCCCAGGACTTCTTAAAAAATTGCATTGCTAAATCATTCACATCTTTTCCCTCGGGTAAAGTGCGTAAGCCAGAATCCTCCACCCCATAGGCAATGCATTGAACTCCTAATTCTTCACATTTTTTTTGTATCATTACCGCAAATCTTGGATGATGTATCTGATCATTTAGATCGGAGCGATTATACACTATGATCGGCGGTCCGTCTGCACGAATATGAGGGAGTAATAAAGGTGTGCCCTTGGGCTGTTGAATTGGATAGATTGAGCGAATGCCCAGATCTTGAGCATGTCCAAGAAAGCAGGTAATTAAAGCACCGGCTGAATTTCCCATTACTGAAATCCGGTTTTTATCAATATTATACTTCCTCGCATTTTTCTTAATAAATTTAATCGATTCTGCACAATGCTCAAGTAACTTCCGATGATCCCCATCCACCTGATCAATGTATGGATAATTCACACTGGCAAAGGAAATTCCTCTTGCTAAATTATTTTGCAACATGGAATTTCTCTGAAAAGATCGCTTATCTCCCTTTCTAAAGCCGCCCCCATGAAAATTTACCACCAAAGGGGTTGGTTTTTTTGATTCAGACAACCATAAGTCCAATTGGCTTCGTTTATAGTCACCACTATACCTCAGGTCTGAATGGGTTGGATCTTGGATCTCCCCATGACAAATTTGTCCGGCCTGTAAGAGTAATGATAGAAAAAGAAAGATTCGCTGGATCATAAAATCTGGTTATTTTTCCACTATTGAGTGATTACATTCGAATTCACAACACTTTCCCCAAACTTAAGTATAATTTTCTCAAATGTTATATTCTTCGCAAACAAAATCAGTCAGATTCTACCCATTCTATTCCTTGAGACCGACTTCCCTCGCCCAACCCTCCCATAACTTTTTCATGTGCTTAACTCGCTCGGAAAATTTACCGCCAAGGTCATGTGTTTCGGTCCGATCTTGATCTAGATCGTATAATTGCCAAGGTTCTTGTTTTCGCTGCACTAATTTCCATTGATTCTGCCGAATCGCTTGCCAACTCCCGTATTGAAAAAACAGTGGATTTCTACGGACCAATTTCTTCCCAAAAAAAGTCGGGACTATTGAAATTCCATCCAATCCTGGAAGTTTACTTGGATATTTTGCCTCATCCCCTGCTAATTCCATAAAAGTGGGTACAAAATCAATCAAATGGCAGGGTTCAGGTGAAATTGTATTTACAGGTAATTTGATCCCTTCCGGCCAATGCGCAATCATGGGAGTACAGATTCCTCCCTCCATACCCTGCACCTTCCACTTCTTGAAAGGACTGTTAATTGCATTTGCCCAGGATTGTCCAATCGCTTCAAAAGAACCGACACTACCCCACTCTGCTTCAGGATCCCAAACTTTTTTTCTCGGTCTCTCATGACTGGCTCCATTGTCCACAAGAAAAATAATTAGGGTGTTTTCCAACTTTCTAAGTTCTTCCAACTTTTGAAGAAGTCGACCAATATTCTGATCCATCCGGTCCACCATCGCAGCATGAATCTGCATCCGTAAGGCCTCCTCTTCTTTTTCCTGATCTGATAAATATTTCCATTCCTCGTGTTCTGGATTACTGAGAGGAGCAACCTCCCGATCAAACAAACCCATTTTTAACTGTCTTCCATAACGAGCCTTACGAATAAATTCATATCCCTTGTCATAAATCCCATCATATTTAGCAATATCCTCGGGGTGGGCATGCAATGGCCAGTGGGGTGCATTATATGACAGGAAAAGAAAGAAAGGATCAGTTGCTTTTTCTTTTTCATCCAGCCAGTCAATGCTCCAGTCTGTAATCGCATCGGTGGCAAAAAAATCCTTATCCGGAGTGTAAGGTTTTATCAGTTGATCATCAAAGGCCCATGTATAAACGGCTCGCCACCCCGGCTCTTTTTCTCCTTTTCTTGCCCGATCTCCAGGATTCCAAAAATTGATTGCACCCCCAAGAAATCCGGAAAAATGATCGAATCCACGATCGTATGGATTAAAACCGGCATGATGCTTACCCGACCACCAAGTTCGGTACCCAGCAGGTTTTAGGATTTCCCCGATCAGGGCGGTGTTCGTAAAGTCCCGATCACTCCGGTGATGATACAACCCGGTTAGCAGGCTAATCCGGGTAGTCCAGCACTTCGAAGTATTATAAGCCTGAGTGTATCGAATTCCATTCTTTGCCAAACGATCCAGATTAGGTGTTTTGATCTCCCCACCATAGCACCCCAAATCTGAATAGCCCATATCATCGGCAAGAATCAATACGATATTAGGCTGGTATGCCCCGTGAGAAAAAAGCAATCCCCATAAAAGAAAAATTAGCATTGATGAATGTGCTTTCTTCATCCCCTTTTTCCAATTCCACTCATTCTTAATTTTTTCAATAATTCTTTCACCTTAGCGGGAAATTCTCCAGCCAGGTTCCGAGTTTCCTGTGGGTCTTTTTTGTGGTCATATAATTCCAGGAATAATGGCTCCGAATTCATGTCTCGGTAGTCCAACCAGGCAACCAATCGATAGCGATCAGATCGTAAAGTATAGCCCATTAAATGATTTTCAAAAAGGTTACGATTCCAGCCTTTTCCCTGCTGTTGCTTAATTCGATTTTCCACTTCCTCAATCAAAGGCCCAAAAAAGGTCTTCCTCATTCCCAAAGAAAGTGGATTAGCTGCCCACTCCCGTAATGCCGGGTTAGGAAATTGGCTCAACGCATATTGCTTCCCTTTTGCATCCGGGTTTTCCAACAATGGGAGCAGGCTCTCGCCTGCCAGATGCATCGGCTTAGACAAGCCCGCCAGATCGCAAAGAGTTGGATACAGATCCACCAGCTCTACTAATGCCTCAGTCCCCTTTCCTCTATATTTCATTTCCGGAGTCCAAAAAATTAGAGGTACCCGGGTGGCAATTTCATAATTCGTAGCCTTTCCCCAAATTCCCATTTCCCCCAAGTGCCAGCCATGATCGCCCCAGACCACAATAATAGTGTTTTCCCGGATTCCCTCCTCTTCCAACGCATCCAGCATCAATCCAATTTGGGCATCAACATAACTAACACATGCATAGTATCCATGAAGGAGTGTTTTAGCTAGCTCCGGGCCGATAGGACCTTTCTTAGGAATTCCATGACGGGTCCGCAGCTCAAACGAGGCATGTAACCCGGTCGTTGCACCACCAAGTGGCTCTTCTGTTTGTTTTGCCAATTGAATATTCTTACGGTCATACATATCCCAGTATTTTTTAGGAGCTACAAAATCCAGATGCGGTTTTTTAAAACCAAGGCCAAGAAAAAGGGGCTGGTCCGGTTTTTTCTTCCTATGATCCTTCAGGGTGGAGATTGCCAGTCTGGTACTGTATCCATCCGAATAGGCATGATCAGGAACATCAGCGGACTCATAGGCCGGTCCATGAATCAATCCACCGGAGCCTTCTTTACCATACTTTGCGAGCATCTTTTCCTTGTTGGATGCCCACAATTTTTGATTTTCAGACAAGGCATACCCACCCGGCAACCATTTCATTTTGACCGGACATTGATTATGGGCCGGTTTCCGGCTCCAGGAATATTCATCGTCTGTCATTCGTCCGTGATAAATTTTTCCGCAATACAACGCTTCGTATCCATTCTTTATAAAATGCTGGGGCAAAGTTACGATGTTCGGATTCAAGTCCCGAAAATAAGCGGTGTTTTCAATGACCCCAATTTCATCGGGTCGGGCACCTGTCATTAGACTGGCTCGGGACGGACTACAAATCGACTGTTGACAATAGGCCCGGTCAAACCGCCGGCCCTCCCTCGCCAACTTGTCCAAGTTGGGCGACTTGGCAATCGGAGACCCGTAACATCCAAGCTCCGGTCTTAAGTCATCAATCGCAATAAAAAGAATATTTGGTTTTTTTTCAAAGGCACAGATAAAAGACACCATTAAAAAAAATGAACTTACTAAAAAGAAGCGTTTCATAATCCAACTAAAGAAGGAATAGGATTAAAAAAAGCAAGACCCTACATCCCTCTTTTCGATAAATCTAAATTAATCTAACATAAAATTTGGGAATTTCATTTGCTGGTAAACGAAGCAAAAACAACGATTCCAAAATGTGACCAAACTTATTGCAGGAATATCAAATCTCCAGAATAAATCTATTTAAACTCTGAATGAATCATATTTACCCACAAATTGATTCTTTCCTCAGACAAAGAATCTTGGTTATCATAATCAAGAGCTAGTCCAAGAAACTTATCGTTTTCAAGTGCAATCGATTCATCGAATTCATACCCATCTATTGACCATCTCCCAACTAATCTTCCCCCTTTTTCCATAAATTCCCTAGCCAGAATCCCAACGGCATCAAGATAGTTGCAACTATAACCAAATTGATCACCTGCACCAAAAAAAGCCGCCGTTACTCCATTAAATGAAATTTTTTTAAAGTCTTCAAATAGCATATCCCAATCATCTTGAAGTTCGCCTACATGCCATGTCGGGCAACCAATGATCAAGTTTTTATAATTTGAAAGTGATTCGATACCATCTCTAACATTATAAGATACAACCTCATGATTATGAGACTCTAATTCACTTTTTACAATATCGCTTGCAAGTGCAGTCATTTCACTACTGCTTCCCCAAAAAATTCCAATTTTAGCCATTTTACTTAAAAGATAATTTATTAACTACCAGGCACTTGCTTCCACAAAACCAAGAATCTTAAAGCTGCCCTTTCCTCTGGGTTCCAAAACATAGCATATCCCTTGCGGATCAGGATAAATTCCTGTGGCGGCCTCAAATGGATCATCGTGAGCGACAATTACCGTATTCTTACCTTTATCAGGCTTGGTTGAGAGAAAGGGAACGACCTGTTTTTTCATCTTTTCCATTTGCTCCTTGGTAAATTCAGCAAAAGGTAAAAAATTAAGGTCCTCATTTTTTTCATATTGTCCAAAAGCAAGCCAGGCAGTCTGCCAAGCCCGAAAATATTCACTGCTAATCACTTTTCCGACCGGAATATTGTAAAAGCGAATTGCATTACCAATGTGCACCGCTTCATGCCATCCTTTTTCACTTAGAACCCTCTGAGTGGAACCGTCATTAACATCCGCTTTTACCTGATCAGCATAATCTTTTTCCGTAGATGCATGCCTGAAATATAAGATAAGACCACCCTTTTTCATCTTTTTAATCAAAGCTTCCTTGGGCATCGAACTTTTGAAGGTTTCTGGGTTAGCAATTACTAGAGAAGTAAATAGCGTTGAACAGAAAATTATTGATGTAATAAAAGATTTCATAAACACCTCTTATTGAGATTGAGTCTCAGTCGCAAGAAGAAACTTAACTTTTACTGATTAAAAAGTAAAGTGGTTACCTATTCGGGGACGGGTACCGCCATTAAAACTTTAGCGGGCAAACTACCTTTCAGTACTTCTTTACCCCGAACAAAAACTCTTACTGATCGGGGAGTATTCGATAAATTGTATACCAATGCCGTTCGTTTTCCGTCCGGTTTTTTGAAAACCACCGAGGTGGGCAGGTCGGTATAAGCTTCCTTGTCAATCAAACCATATGCTCGGCTGGCATGGGCTAAATAATAAGGAATACCGGCATGCTTAGGAGTGGAAATCCCCCATTTCTTTTCAATGGCTTCGTCCAAGACTTTACAAATTTCATCGGGTTGACAAAAAGCGGCATAGGCAGCTGTGACCTGTCCCCAATCCCCGTCAATTTTTTCCCAGGTCATTTTACCCTGATCCTTCCCCTGTTTTTCAAGCATTTGATTGAGCTGAAAAATAGAGTGTTCTGCATGAGCTCCAAAATAGTTCATATGAGTCCAAGCGGGAAGCCATTGGATACCATAAATATGAATCGGTTCACCACTGAACCAGGTCCATGCTCCCATATCCCGGTCACGCATAACGGAGCAGATCGTTGGTTTATAATTCGGCGACCAATTCGATTGGTCGGAGTTTTTCCAACCGTAAGCGTTGTTCCAGTATTCATGCACCGCTTCGGTTTCAATGGAATATCCCATCGCCCCGGTGGCCATCATTTCCTGATTACCCAGAGCGGCTCCGAGAAAGAACATACCGGCCCAGGAACCAACTGCTTCGGAAGATGATTCCTGATTATTCCCATCGTATCCACTCGACATTCCCCCTGCGTAGCTATGACCAGCCCAGCATTCAAAGGTACGTAGTCGTGGAAAACGGGGAGATTCTCTTTCCCATTCTGCATATTGTTTCACCACTTCCGTTACACTCGGGCCATATTTCTTTAGCCATGCCGGGTCATGCATACCAATCAGAGCCGCACTCATGGCCAGATAACCATAGTGAAAATGATTATCAGTAAACTGCTCAGATCCGTAGGATGAATTAAACCCGACCAGCCCAGACCAAGGAAGGGGATACTTTGCATAGTAGAATGCTTTTTCTCCCGGCTCGTAGGTTAACCAATCCTCCACCACCCGCTTCGCTTCTTTATACAAATCATTGGCAATTGGAAGCTGTAGTTGCCAAGCCATATTAAAGGCCTGACAGGTTTTGAGCATGGACTTGCCCCCCCAGTAAGTATCTCCACCCTGCCGGTTTTCTTCAGGTTTTTTAAGCAGTTCATCTCCCCAGCGGTTGATGAAATTTGCCAATTTATCTTTTTTGAAATCATCATCTTTGGGCAAAGGAAAAAGAGGAATAATTCCGGTAAAGGGCCAGGCAATTTGAAATTCTCTTCCTTTGGCCACCACCATCTTACCCCGCCTGGTTTTATATTCCATACCGGTAAGTTTGAAATTATGCTGCGTGGTGCGGTAATGATGGGGAATCCAACCATGCAAAGTGTCTCCCCCACCCTCGGTTTTCACCTTCCAAACGGTGTTGACCCTGCCCTTCTCATTTTCATATTTCCAATCAAATTGAGTATCCCGGGGAATTGCACCCGCATGGCGGGCAAAAAGTTTTGCCTGATTAGGGTCATCATTCAGTGCAGCAATGGAAAGCACTGGCCCACTAAATCGAATATGTCCATCCATTGCTTTCAACGAACCACCGGGAGCAAAGATGCCAAAAGTACGACCATCCTGAACCAGGACTCCATTTGCATCCCACTTTCCAGGAATCTTCAGATCAATCCCCTTGGGCTCAATCCAGACATAGGGCATTCCCCGGCCAAAGGTGACATCGGCTTTTTTACTCTTGCTCAGATGAAGTCTCATTGAAACATGCCAGTCCCCCCAGTTCAGGGTGGAGGCATGAGAAAACGGTCCGGACTTCGGTGTGGTGGAGAGCTTGGAAAAAACGAAATGATCCGCTGAGATAAATCCCCACCCACCCTTCGATTCATCCACCAATTGAACCTTTGCCTTTTTTCCACGATATTTCCTGAGGTCCCAGGTTCGCCATTCTAGATCATTGCTTTTCTTACCGACCTCCTGATAAACAGATTGGTCATCAATTAATAGATGGACTCCGAGAATTTCTTTTTCACTTCCTCCCCCCACTTTGAAATGAAGATAGTCTTTCTCGATCACAAATTCCGGAGAAGTCGCCTTACCAAGACCACCGTCGTGTCCGTAAAAACTGGCGGCATATCGCTTGCCTACAATTCCCCTGCTTCCATGTTGACCATGGGTCATAGGTGCATCTCCAAACGCGGTTCCCTCCAATGTCCATCCCAGTGCTGCCCAATCCTTTTCAAAATCAAAAAGGGTTTGCTCAACGGGATCAGAATCAGGAGTCGGGTCAATGGGTTCAATCACCAAAGGCTCACCTGCATCCATTTCTGTACCGTTTTGATTCCATTCCAATGGATACCAAATTTGTACGCCCTGTGCATCCGCGCTCACCGTAAAAGGATACGCATACAGGCGACCGGGAAAACCATCATTGGCCAAAAGCGTTGTCCACCAGTCATTCGTGGGCAGTGGCTTCCCTTGCACTTCAGGCTCTAAATGAACCGTCCTCGCAAAAAGTTTTTGTACTGATTCATTTTCAGGTGGTTTTTCTGCAAATGGAGCGGCACTCACCCCCGCAGTAACAAAAGAGCAAAAAAAGACACCGAGGAATAATTTCGGTTGGTAGAAGAAGGAAGAAATTTTCATGGTCAAGCCGTTAAACTAACCGAACGGTAAAGGATCACGCAAGCACCTGTTTGATCACATGTCCGTGGACATTGGTCAGCCTTCTTTCCAGTCCGTTATGATAATAAGAAAGTCGCTCATGATCCAGTCCCATCAAATGAAGAATTGTAGCGTTAAAGTCGTATACGCTCGACTTCCCCTTTACGCTCTTGAAACCAAAATTATCACTCTCCCCATAACTGTATCCCTTCTTTACCCCGGCACCGGCAAAGAAACAGGTAAAGGCATCCGGATTATGATCCCGGCCCGTTCCATTCCCCTGCAGGAAAGGCATCCGGCCAAACTCAGTGCACCAGACAACCAGAGTATTTTTTAAAAGTCCCCGGCGCTTCATATCGCTGATAAGGGCTGCGGTGGGCTGATCCATGATCTCCGCCTGCATCGCATGGGTCTTATCAATGTTACTATGAGAGTCCCAGTTGGTTATCCCATTCCCTCCGGATGGATCACTTCCATTGAAAAGTTGAACCACACGCACTCCTTTTTCAAGCAAGCGACGGGCTAATATACAATTCTTGGCATATTCTTTTTTTAGATCAGTTCCACTTTCCAATCCGTACTCTTTTTTAATCGATGCCGGCTCTTTTGAAATATCCATCACATCGGGTATGGAGGTCTGCATTTTCCCAGCCAGCTCATAACTGGCAATACGGGCAGCAAGATCAGCATCTCCGGGATACTTCTCCAAGTGAAAACCGTTCAACCGTTGAAGCAGGCTCACAGTGGAGCGGTCATCCGCACTGGTGTAGGATGCCGGACGGGCTAGGTTAGCAGGGGGATTCTTGGCATTAAAATCAGTTCCCTGAAAAGCAGCCGGCAAAAAGCCGTTTCCAAAATTATTTTTGCCGGATCGGGCCGGGCCGCGTGGATCGTTGATCGCCACAAAAGCAGGAAGTTCCTCATTCTCTGAACCAAGAGCATAAGTTGCCCATGAACCAAAAGAAGGGAATCCTTCCATTGTAAATCCAGTATTAAGAAAGTTCTCCCCCTGTGGATGGGCACTTGTCTGGGTATGAAGAGAGTGAACGAAGCAGAAATCATCAGCCAGGGCACCCAAATGCGGTACAAGCTCAGAAACCATTTTTCCCGACTTTCCCCGTGGTTTAAAGTCCCAAAAAGGTTTGGCGATATTACCCGAAGGCCCTTCAAAGGTAACCGCCGGCATACCGGGAGGTTTTTGTCCATGGTACTTGGTAAGGTCAGGCTTATAGTCAAAGGTATCCACATGACTGACTGCACCTGGACAAAATATAATTAAGACCTGCTTAGCTTCAGTTTCAAAATGAGGATTACGCGGAGTGTATGGGTTGTCAGGATCCAAGTTTGGACGGATGGGTGATTTTCCGGTAAAACTGGTGGGATCATCGGAACCAAAAAGTCCGTCTTTACTCAACAACTGGGCAAGCCCTAGAGCACCGGTTGAAAATCCGGCGTTCTTCATAAAGCCACGCCGATTTAATAAAGACCGTCCGATCGAGGAAATTTTTTCTTCGTGATTATTCATTTTAAAAAAACCTTAGGGTAAAAAGGAAAACTCGTTGGAATTGATTAAGGCCCGGCAAACAATCTCAAGCCCGCGATCTTTCGCAACCTCCAAAGAGGCATTTAATTCCTCTTTCCTCGGCTTGCGGGAAAAAACTAACTCAAACGCACGAATGACCGAGGTTTTGAGATTTCCTTTTGACTCATCTTGAGCCCGCTTGGCGAGATGTATTGCCTGATCGACCACAAAGTCACTATTCATTAAATTAAGGGCCTGCAAGGGAGTTGTGGAGACCGGTCTTTTAGAACGCACTTGACCACAATCCGGAAAATCAAAAGCAGTAAATATTTGATCGTCCACCCGGCGCATTCTTTCCTGGTAGATCATCCTACGCCAAGTTTCCGGTCCAAAATTATTGACCACTTCCCACTGGGCATAGGTCTTTTTAACATTATGTATACGATAACTTCTGCCTCCCATTTCCCGGTTTAACTTACCGGAAGCCAGAAGGATACCGTCCCGGATCACCTCGGCCTCCACCCTTCTTGGTGGAAAGCGCCAAAGTAAAGAACCAGTCGCATCTTTTTCCAACCCGACATCGGAGGGTTGATTCGATCTTTTAAATGCATCGGAAGTAACAAATAACCGAATCAATTCCTTCATCGACCAAGGTGTACCCTCAGGGCGAGATGGATTGGAAAATTCAGCGGCTATCCAGTCAAGTAATTCCGGATGACTTGGGGGAGCACCCGCTCGACCAAAATCTCCACCTGTCACAACTAAGCCCGCACCAAACACATGCTGCCAAATACGGTTTGCCATAACCCGGGCGGTTAAGGGATTTTTTGCATCTACCATCCACTCGGCAAACTCCGCACGCCTTGCCCTACCACTGGCCTTACTATCCACCCCCAATTCACCGGAAAGTATTTTGGGTGCAGCCGGTGGGACAATATCCCTTGGATTCTCCGGGCTACCACGGTGCAAGACACGAGTGACCTTTGGCTTGATAAAACTACCAACAAAACTGGGGCGAGGGCCTTCTTCAGAAAGCTTGTAGGCAAGATGGTTAATCTCACCGACTGCATCTCCAACCGATTTTTCACGCTTGTTGAAATCCCTAATTTCTTGAATAGACGCAATCTCTTTCCAGGTTCCATCGACCAATTTCACATTCACCAAAAATTGGTCGAAATTAAATTTATTTTTCTGCTCGAGGTAATCAGTTTCATAGTAATATTCCCGATTCGAACTCATTCGTAAACGCCCCACCTTTACCGGCTTTTCGAAAGTAAACTCCAGCCAAGGATTCTGTTTTTTCTGCTTATTGTAACTGGCCTGCCAGCGCTGGGTTCCGTACTTACCGTCAATCACCCTAAAAACAGGAAAACGATCACGCTGTTGGGCAAATGCCAAGTCAGTACTTACTTTAGTTCCGTTGGTTGCCCGGGCCAGATTAAAATTCTCGGAGGGTAAGCCAAAAATCTCAACTTCATCCAAACCAACATATCCGGACCAAAAGTTCAGCCGTAATCCCACCGCTTCGATCGGTTTCCAATGTATTTCCTTGTATCCCCCCCAGTCCTCCTCCCAAGTTGAGGTTTTCTTTCTTATTATATTCCGATTCTTGGCAACATCCTTCCAAAATTCATTAGCCTTTGTTTTTCTTGGATGCTCCTTGGAAAATTCGGGAAAACGACTGCCAAATTCAATATCCTGAAATACGGCTGTCATGGAATAGTAATCCTGAATCGAAATGGGATCAAATTTATGGTTATGGCAACGAGCACAACTCATAGTAACGCCGAGCATGGATGCCCCCACAGTTTGCATAATCTCATCCATTCGGTCAGCGCGGGCCTGCCGTATTGCAGATGGTTCCTGCCCCACCGTGGCAGCTGGTACATGAGGACCAGCCACTAAGAATCCTAGAGCTTCCCCCATCCCCATTCCGTCACCAGCCAACTGTTGTTTAACAAATTCATCATAAGGCAAATCTTGATTAAATGCCCGAATCACATAATCCCTGTACACCCAGGCAAGCTTGCGATAGAGGTTTGACTCCGAACCATTGGTTTCTGCCCAGCGTATCACATCCAACCAATGCTGAGCCCATCGCTCGCCAAAGTGCGGGGATGCCAATAATTCATCGACTAACACAGTGTAAGCTTGCTCCGGATTCTTTTTATAACCAGAAAGAAAATCAGCCACCCTGGATGGTCGAGGAGGTAATCCTGTTAAAACAACAGATGCACGCCGAATCAAAGATAGTGGATCCGTTTGCTTGTTTGCAAGTATTCCCTCCACTTTAAGTCTTCGGTTAATAAAAGAATCAATTGGATTCTTCGATTTCTTGGGGATAGTCGGACGGTCAATCGATTGGAATGCCCAATGATCCGTTCCCTCTTCAATTTTATCCTCCATTTGGCCGGGCCACACAGCTCCTTCCGCAATCCATTGTTCCAATAATTCGACTTCATCGTCAAAAAGCTTACCACCTTTGGGAGGCATACCAATTTCTGGATCATCGCTTTTAATCACTTCAATCATATAACTTTTTTCTGGCTTCGCAGGAATAACTGCAGATAAACCAGAATCTCCCCCTTTGAGGAGATGAACCCGACGATCGACCCGAAATCCTGATTTTGATTTATCAGGACCATGACAATCTATGCAATAATCCTCAAGCAGGGGGAGTATGTCATCCTCAAACTTAAGCTTTGCGAATGAGAATACCTGTGTAAAAACTATCAGGCAAAATACTAGAGCGAAATTTTTAAAGGTCATTTAAAGTTGGAGACAAATGTAGAAAAGGTGGGGATTGAATATATTATATTAAACAACCTGTAATTAAAAAGCATAATTGGCAATTTTTAAACAATTATGGAGTCATTCATACAAAATAACCTAAATAATACTTATTGGGACAACTTATTAATGCTTCCTTAACGAGAATTGATTAAAGGAGCCGTTTGCTCTGGAGAAGTAATTCCATGAGGGAGTTCCATTATTTTTAAATTCCGAAAGTGAATCTCAGAACCTTCCGACTCCAGGCAAAGGTATCCTTTTTTATACTGTGAATTACGAATTCCATTCACAAATTTGCCATTAACTGAAAGTTTAACCACACCATCTACGCATACCACGTCATAAGTATTCCACTCCCCTCTTCCCTTGCATCGGTTCTCCAAAGACTTGCTCCTACTGCCCCGCGGGTTATCAGGGGTTGCTTTTAGCCCTCCTGCACCAAACAACTCACCATGCACATAGGCAATGGGCGGAGGCTGTTTGCCCTTCCTTGTATGCAACTTTACCCAATCCAGTTCCAACATTTGAATCTCAAGGCCTTTGGGTAAGCGGTTTCCAAAAGGTTTTGCGTCACTCCAGGCAAAAATTCCGGAATTCCCCCCCGGTTCCATGTGTCGCCATTCAACATGCAAAAGAAAATTCTCGTATTGCCTATCACTACGCATGACCCCAATCGGTTTCCCCTTACAAATTAACATGCCATCCTTGACATACCATGTTTCTGGTGAAGTGTTTACATCAACCCAGCCAGTCAGGTCCTTGCCATTAAATAAATCTACCCATTGGGGAATTCCCGTTCCCGAAAGTACAAAATTAGGTACTGTGATTAAGAAGAATAGAAGAATTTTATTGAGCATAAAAAATAGGGTTCTTTTCATGGAAGATTATATTATTTAATACTCTATTTGATTGGCAAGACAGGACCTGCATTAAGAGTAAAAGCTTTATTATAGGTCTTAGCTCATTCGCAAACTAAGCAATGAAAAAATCCAAGCTAGGCCAGCTTTAAATGAGGAGAATAAACTTATTCGGCTGACCTTGTGAGCTCGAACTTTTCTTTTCCATCCTTAACTACCCAGCCAAGTTCAAGAAGTTCGTTTCTCAATTGATCAGCCATGGCCCAATCTTTTGAAAGTTTGGCATTCCAACGCTTTTGAGCCAGATTTTCTATATCAGCAGGAATTTCCACTAGATCCACCTTCTTAGGCTCAACCACAAGGCCGAAGGCGTCACAGGTTGCCTGAAATCCTCTACAAACTTCACTCACAGCATCTTGCTGACCTTCATATTCACCTCTCTCATAAGCTTCGCTTAATTCCCTGACCAAACTGAAACACCTGCCAAGTGCCTCGGGAGTGCTTAAATCTGACAACAAGGCCTCCTGAACAGGTTGAAAAGGGCCAAATTCAGTTTCCAAGGTGTTTCCTGTTGTTGGAATGAAATTAAATTTGGTAGCGAAATCTCTCAATTTTGACATCGCTTTCCGGGATGCTTTCATCGAATCAAAAGTAAAGTTCAGGGGCTGACGATAACTTCCAGACAATAATACATATCTTACTTCCTGAGCGGAATAACCCTGCTCGAAAAGATCTTCCAAAGTATGCAAATTCCCCAGAGATTTGCTCATTTTCTTTCCCTCAACCATCAAGTGAGCAATATGAAACCAATGTCGGGCAAAGGTCTTACCAGTAGCACATTCGCTTTGAGCTATCTCGTTCTCGTGGTGAGGAAAAATCAAGTCGACGCCACCAGAATGGAGGTCGAAAGAATCTCCGAGAACCTTCATGCTCATGGCACTACATTCGATATGCCAACCTGGACGGCCTTGTCCCCAAGGAGAATCCCAAAAATTTTCCCCATCCTCCGGTCGACGAACTTTCCATAGTACGAAATCTGCAGCTGTTTCGCGTTCGTACTCATCTGAAGTTTCACGATCGGTTGTCGATGTGGTAATTTCCCGTTCTGCCAATCGAGAAAGACGTCCATATTCGGGAAAAGCATCCACTTTGAAATAAACTGAACCATCGTTTGCTCGGTATGCGTTCCCTCCTTCGATCAATCTTTCAATTAAGGAAATTTGTTCGGGAATATGCTCGACTGCTGAGGGCTCAGCGTGAGGAGTAAGTAAATTGAGAAATTCACAATCCTGATGAAATCTGACCGTCCATTTGTCTGTAAAATCCTCAAGCTTCACCCCTTGCTCTTGTGATTGACGAATTGTCTTGTCATCAACATCAGTAAGATTTCGAACATGCAAAGTTTTATGACCTGAAGTTTCAAGCACCCTTCGAAAAACATCCTGCATCACAAAAGTTCTAAAGTTCCCAATATGTGCCGGCCCGTAAACGGTAGGCCCACAAGCGTAAAAACGAACCGAATTTTCATCCATAGGAAAAACCTCCCGGACTTCCCGGGTCATGGTATCGTACAATTGGAGCGGCATCGACCTACTCTTCGCGGATCGTGATTGGCTTAATATCCCACTTGGGATTCTGTCCAAGGAAACGGCATGGATTATTGTGATAAATCTCCACCGCTTCCTGCAAGCTGTGCCCTCTTCTGCGAAATTCCACAATCGATTCCTGCAATGTAAAAGGATCACTCGGACCCCAATCCGCAGAAGAATTTACCAACAATCGTTCAGTCGAATATTTTTCTAAGATATCAACGGATCTGCGGGGACTGCATTTAGTCACCGGGTAAAGAGTCATCCCTGCCCAATAACCGGCATCTAACACCGATTCTATGGTCTGTTCTTCCACATGATCAATCCATATCTTATCCGGATTAACATCCATACCAGCTAAAACCTCTAACACAGTTTTGGTACCGTGTGCTTTGTCGGACAAATGAGGTGTATGAATCAAAACAAGCTGATCGTGCTTCATGGCAATTTCCACATGTGCCTGTAACGAATCAATTTCATTTTGAGTTGATTTATGAAGGCCAGTCTCCCCTACTCCTAAACAGGTTGGTTTTTTCAAAAACTCCGGCATATGGCGAAGTACCTCCTGGGTAAGCTCAGTATTCTCTGCTTCCTTTGGGTTAACCGCCACCCAACAATAATGGCGAATACCAAATTCAGCGGCCCGGGTCGGTTCAAACTCAGAAATTTGTGCAAAATAATCGATAAAAGTCTCGGGGTAACGACGGTCAAAACCAGCCCAAAAGGCAGGTTCACACACTGCAACGACTCCTGACATTGCCATTCGCTCGTAATCCTGAGCGGTTCGAGCTATGGCATGATAATGTGGTTGAATAATTTGCATGACAAAAATTAGTTAGGAAACCTTGGCAAAATGGTTGAGTAATTGCTCCGTTCGATTCGCTTTTGGATGATCTCCGCCAGAAAGTAAAGACATCGCCTCAAGCAAAGAGTTTAACCGGGATTCATCCTCCGCTTTTTGACCTTGCTTCTCAACCGAACGATCATATCGATCCAACAGGGCAGCCACCTCGAGTAAATCTCTACGAGCTTCCAGGTAGTAAGTGTCTAGAGTTTTTTGTGGTTCTAACATAATAAAAGTTTAAGATTTTTCTGTAAGTATTGTATTTTCAGGCAGGGATGACCGATGAATGGTGGTGTATTATTGAACCCGTCTTTTGCCGTTTAAAGATAAAAGTAAATCGAGCTTTTTGTCGAACGTGTTGATCACCTTCATTAAAAAAAAATGTGTAAAGCCCAGTAGTGGAATAATGATTCTCTCCCAATTCTGAATGGCAAACTGAAGCAGAATCCAATTCCACACCCGCTCCATCCCTTGCCAAAAAACTGTCGAAATATCCGCGGATTAACGCAGGTGTGTTCAATGGTTTTTCATCAAATGTTGCAAACAATAGAGCATCCTGGGAATACAAGCCCACCACCTGCTCAAGATTTCCAGAATTGATTTGATCGATCCAATTTTCTAAATGACTAAATTCCATAGGAAGTTAATCTTATAACAAAAACATCGAACTCCTCAATCCCAATTGAAACTCAATCATTATGAAAGTCCAAAAGCTTCCTTCCATAAGTCAGGCTTAAACCCTTGCAATGCGATCCCTTCGCCCACTACAAAAGGCCTTTTAATTAAGTTTCCCCGTCCACGCAAAAGAGAAATAATTTCTTCCTGAGTGAGGTCAGGGATCTTATCTTTCACCTCCGGGTCGCGATAATCTTTACTCGAAGTGTTAAACAATTTCTTCAATTCCCCCGCATGGGCTTGAATCATTTGTAGAATTTCCTGTTGAGTAGGAGTTTTCTCCCGTATGGGTAAGGATGTAAATTCAATATTTCTTTCCTTTAACCAGCGAGCTGCCTTTCGACAACTTTCACATTTTTCATATTGGTACACTTTCATGTTCGTTTATTTGTAAAATTTCATTTATCCACTAAGAAACTATTATTTCTTCATAAATCAACCCAAACAGAAAATGCATACCCCACATTCTAGTCTACCACAATGGATTTTAACTTTGCTTCCTGTTTTGGTTTTATTTTCCTGCTCCCCCCCAAAACCCGAACCGTCCTCCGATTTAAATGCCTCTCAATCGTCATCCTCTATGCAAGTCATCACACACACCCTTAAAAACGGTTTAACCGTATACCTAAGCCCAAACCATGAGACGCCTCGTTTTTATGCCGAGATAATCACTCGAGCGGGCAGTAAGCATGACCCCGAGACCAATACTGGACTCGCTCATTACCTTGAACATCTTCTTTTTAAGGGCACTCAATCTTTTGGCACAATTGATTATGCAAAAGAAAAACCATTGTTAGATGAGATTTCAAAACTCTTCGAGTTACGGTCGAAGGAAGAGAACGCAACCAAAAGGCAGGAAATTTACAACCAAATTAACAAACTCTCAATTGAAGCCTCCAGTTTTGCAGTTCCCAACGAAATGGACCGTGTGTATGGCAACATGGGAGGAAAGGGTATCAATGCCCACACTTGGCATGAAGAGACGGTCTACAAAGTCGACCTGCCTGCCAATCGATTGATTCACTGGGCAAAAATTGAAAGTGAACGCTTTGCCAACCCGGTCTTTAGACTTTTCCACACTGAGCTTGAAACTGTTTATGAAGAGAAAAATCGTTCGATCGACAATAAAGATCGCCTTCTTAATCGTGAAGTAAACGCGCTCTTATTTAAAGTTCACCCCTATGGACAACAACCCACACTTGGTTCAATTGAGCACTTAAAGAACCCTTCGATTCGAGCAATAGAAGAATTTTACTCGAAACATTATGTGCCGGAGAACATGGCGATATGTATCTCAGGCGATATCGACCCGGATGAAACCATCCAAATTATCGAAGAACACTTTTCATCATGGAAATCAGAATCCCCTCTTAGGTCGGAACCAAAATGGGAAGAAAAACCACTCTCAGGAAGGGAATTTGTTCAAGTTCAATACCTGGGTGAAGAACAAGTAATACTCGCCTTCAGAACCACACCCAGATTTCACCCAGATTATCATGCAATTCGTTTAATGGATATGATTATTGATAATTCGGTCGCCGGGCTTATCAACTTGGATCTCGTTGAAAAGCAGTTAGTTCGTTCAGCAGGTTGCTACCCGCAAAACTACAATGACCATGGTGTGCATTCCTTTTATGGAATCCCGAAGGAGGGGCAAAGCCTAGAAGAAGTTGAAGAACTTATCCTCGCTCAAATTAACCGGGTAAAAGTAGGAGATTTTGACGACTGGGTAATCCCCGCCGTCATTAACGATTTCAAGAAACAACAAAAAGAAGATCGTGAAAATAATGCAAAACGGGTCGAATTGATGAGGGATACCTATTTATCATTTGTAGACTGGAAGACATCGAACAGTGAAATTGAAAAACTGGAAAAATTAACAAAAGAAGATGTAGTTCGCGTTGCTAATCAGTATTTTGGTGAAAATTATGTGGCCGGATATCGAATCGATGCGCAGCATAAGTTACCTAGCATAGAAAAACCTAAGATCGACCCCCTTGTAATCGACCCTGATAAGGAATCCACTTTCATGAAAAATGTTAGTGAACTACCTTTCGATCCATTTGATCCCAAATTTATTGAGGAAGGTAAAAATTTTATTACTAAGGAAATTTCGCCAGGACTTAAGCTAATCCATGTAAATAATCCCCTCAACGATCTATTTACTCTAGAAATGAGGATGGAGAGCGGTTCCAGGCATAACTCTATGCTCCCCTACGCCAAAAGAATGCTGGATCGTTCGGGTGCAGATGGCATTTCTTCTAAGGATTTAAAAATTGAATGGTATAAATTGGGCACTGACTTCGCATTTGCGGTTCGCGAACGCTTGAGTTCTCTTATTCTTACAGGCCTTGATGAGAACTTTGCAGCCTCGCTTAAACTTGCCCGTGATTTGGTTGAAAAACCAAATATATCCGACGAAACATGGGAAGAAACTAGAAATATCATCCTCTCTGAACGAGATGATGAACAAAAAGACCCCCGAGCAATTAGCAACGCCCTTGCTCACTTTCATCGCTACGGCAATCGCTCACGATACCTCGAACGCCCGAGTGATTCTGATTTAAATGCTTCCAGCGTTCAAAGTCTCAGTGCGATGCTTCAAGATGTTCTTCAGGCAGAAAGAACTGTCCTGTACTACGGACCACAATCCCCGGAAGAGGTAATCAATTTAATTAGTAACGGATTTAGCGGAGAACAGGAAAAATTTCTTTCAAGTAAGCCTCTTGAAAAACTGCGATCAATAAATGCCAAACAAAATCAAATTTATTTTTTCGAAAAAGAAATGGCCCAAGCACAAGTCCGCCTTGAGTTTTCTGTCGGGACATATGAGGAAGAAAAGATCGCAGCCTCTCAGTTATTTAACGAATACTTTGGCGGTGGAATGGCGGGACTAGTTTTCCAGGAACTTCGAGAAGCCCGCGCCCTTGCTTACTCTGCATGGGCACATTTCTTCACACCGTCCCGCCCCGATGAAGAAAACATACTCGTGGGCTCTATTGGGTGCCAGGCGGATAAAACGATTGAGGCAGTTCTTGCCTTTATGGAGTTGTTAGAAAATATGCCTATTAACCAAACAAGATGGGAATCCGCACATTCCTCAATCCTTAGCTCTTACCGTACCAATCCAATCCCCTATCGGAGCACTGCCGGTTATGTGTACGATGTGAACGCTCTCGGACTCAAAGGAGACCCAAGGAAAGACCGCTTTGAACGAATGAGCAAATCCTCGATTGAAACGCTGAGCGAATTTTATAAAAATTCAATCCAACCAAAAGCAAAATTACTCTCCATTGTAGGAGATTCTTCCAAAATTGACTTATCTGAACTAGAAAAAATTGGTCCGGTTACCCGAATCAAGGCCGAGCAGCTCTTTACTCGCTAGTATTTCCGTGTGCTCCACGAGTCGAAGAAAATCCTCCGTCCAATGGTTTTTTTTCAGAAATAGATAATATGGATCGAAAGAAATTAAATACCTTCTCGCATTCTTTCTCTCTTTGCCCTGCATCCTTGAGTCGCAAGACAAGTCTTTGCTGTTGCCCCGTTTGCAGTTCAGTTAAAGTGCAATTACAACTTGACTGACCGTTGTTCGAGGACATTTCGACCACATCCACCCGCCCCATAGGTACTGGAACAGCATCTTCTCCAGAAAGCTCCATCCTTAAAGATACCCGTCTCTCCGAAAAATTGAATATTCGGGTATAACTAATTTGCATAGTTGGTTCGCCAGAAACCATAGTCTGCATTCCATTACGCAATATTTTCAAAATTTCAATTGATCGATTCATTTGAGCCGTGCAATTACGCCCGAATAAGGTTAATGAAGCAACAGGAAATTTCTAAATATGAGCATTCATCAATCCAAAAAGGAAAAAGAAGGAGACGACCACGATCTTTTTTACCAAGAATGCTTGGACAAAGCTGAAGGAGATGAATTGCGAGCTTTGGCAATGTATAACTACAGGAAAACAGAGCCGAGTCCCGGAAAAGCCCAAGACCTAGATCAAAGGGAAAAATGGCCCATGCTAGTGCCACTTCTTATTCTTTACACGCTAGGAACAATCGGTGTGCTTGCACTTGTGTTTGGCTTTCTCGCAAGCCGATTAAATTGGTGGTAAGAGGTAATTTTACTGAAAGAAACAGCGTTTCGTTCCAATAAATAGTATAATATATATTAATAGACCCTTTTTAAAAGTGGTTTGGAGAGATAGTTAACAGCTCAAGTAAAACAGAAAATAACTGAAATTTACTTCTAGAAAATTCTGGCTTTATTGCATTCAGGTATAGAAATATCGAAGGATAAAACATGTTCCAGATTGAACGGAGTTGATAACCATTAAAATATTCTATTTGAGTTTAAAATCACCATCATAAGTATGCCACATTTCCAGCATTATTTCTGTATGGTGAATTACCATACAATAAGAAAATTATGATCATGGGTACATTAAAAAAAACATGATTATAATTTGTACAACACACCTGAATAATGAATAGATAGACTAAAAATAATTAAGTAAGGTAATCAACCTTACATAATGTGTGGAAATAGTGAACCAAAAATGTAAGGCATTTCAACTTGCAATATTTATATTTGAGTATCTTATCATAGTGATGAATTTATTTTCCGAGCACCTTAATTCACTAGTACGAAGCCACCCTGATAACCTCTCCTGTATCGCTCATAAGGCCCACCTCAGTCGACCTTCTCTTTATGATCTTATCAATGGGAAAACCCTTCCGAAGAAATCCACTTTAGAAAACCTTTGTTCTGCTCTTTCCCTGTCCGAAAATTCAATTAAGAACCTTTTCAATTTGAACAAGTCAGAACGGCTACGAAGTTCCCGAAAAGAACACCAGTATTATCTCCAGCAAAAAAAAATTCTGATTTCTGAGGTTAGTTCGCTACTATTAGGAAAAGGTCATGAGATTTCCCGGCCAATTAGCGCAGGTGAAGCGGATCTTGTTTTGCGACTCAATTCACAACGAATCCCTATTCTAATCTGCCCAACCCCATTAGATTATCCAAAAATATTGGGAAGCTTACTAAGTTCGATGTTTCAACTTTCAAGTGAGAAAGGATATGTTTGCACCCCATACATTAAATCCTTGGATCGAAAAACGGTAAAGTTATTTAATTCTCACGGCATCTTAATTTTATCTATTAAGGGAATACTCAAAGAATTAAAATCACTTCGTTAACACCTTCCAAAGTCACTTTAATTCCATAAATCACTTATATTGATGATTTTAAATTTAATTATAACCTATCCCACTCCCCTACCCCACCGACCTCGAATACGGACTTTCCTAACAGAGATGAAAGTTTAAAGTAATATTTTCACTAATAAATACCGAAGTTAATGACGGGAAAAATCATCATACCCTAATAAATTCAGATTATTTTTTAGCAGGATTAATTAATTATATCCTATGATTAACTCCCTTTTCCTTCTATTAGCACGGTCTTTTCTATGCCCTATCTAAGGCTTTGGGAGTCCTCTCCAAGGAAATAAAGTCTCGCAGTTATTCCTACGTAGGAAATAAATTTT